>ERZ839767.950-NODE-950-length-47902-cov-12.786758_pt1 | contig 47902 bp, 35 predicted proteins | sample MGYA00519879_ERZ839767 | MGnify/ENA primary metagenome ERZ839767 (study PRJEB31850, sample SAMEA3708852) | human gut metagenome | biome: human gut; feature: human-associated habitat; material: faeces | place: China | collected 2014 ... | reverse complement strand
GGCTGGTACCCTACACGCTGGGCGGCACGGCGCTGACCTATCTTCTGACCCGGAATGTGACGAAAATGCTGGCGGTGCTGATGGTGGACTTCTCCTGTGTCCTGAAGCTGGCCATCCCCATTGCGGTGCTGTCCGCCATGCGGGAGAGCAGCGGCTATCACATCTCCGTCAAGGGCGGACGCTTTTTGGAGGCGGTGGCCAAGGCGGACACCATTGTGTTCGACAAGACCGGCACGCTGACCTATGCGACGCCCACCGTGGCGGCGGTCGTCCTCTTCGGCGGACGCGATGAGGCGGAAATGCTGCGCCTTGCCGCCTGTCTGGAGGAGCATTACCCACATTCCATGGCAAACGCCGTGGTGGCGGAGGCAAAGCGGCACGGGCTCACCCACGAGGAGTACCATTCGCAGGTGCAGTATGTGGTGGCCCACGGCATCTCCAGCATGGTGGAGGGCAAGAAGGTCATCATCGGCAGCGCACACTTTGTCTTTGAGGACGAGGGCTGCCGCATCCCGGAGGGAGAACAGGCGAAATTTGACACCCTGCCCGCCGCGTATTCCCACCTGTACCTCTGCATAGACGGGGAGCTGGCGGCGGTCATCTGCATCCACGATCCCCTGCGCCGGGAGGCACGGGAGGCGGTAAGAGCGCTGCACGAGAGCGGCTTTACCAATGTGGTGATGATGACCGGCGACAACCGCCGCACGGCGGAGGCTGTGGCCGCCGAGGTGGGCGTGGACGCCGTGTACGCCGAGGTGCTGCCGGAGGACAAGGCCGCGTTTATCCGGCAGGAAAAGGAAAAGGGACACACCGTTATCATGGTGGGCGACGGCGTCAACGATTCTCCCGCCCTCTCCGAAGCGGATGCGGGCATCGCCATCTCCACCGGTGCGGCCATCGCCCGGGAGATCGCCGACATCACCGTTGCCTCGGAAGATCTGTTTGCGCTGGTAACACTGCGCAGGCTCGGTGAGGCACTGATGGAGCGTATCCACGGCAGCTACCGCTTCATCGTGGGCTTCAACCTGACGCTGATCGCGCTGGGTGTGGCGGGGGTACTGCCTCCCACCACATCGGCGCTGCTGCACAACGGGTCCACCCTGGGCATCAGCCTGCGAAACATGACCGACCTGCTGAAAAAAGATAACAACGCATAATGCGGCAAAAAGCAGCCGGGAAGCGCCTGCCTGACAGGTGCTTCCCGGCTATTTCTGGTTATGCAGCAGCGGGAATGCTCTGAGAAAAGAGCTCCCCATTCTGCTACCTCCGTTTTCGTATGGGTCGGCTCAGTCAAGCGCAGTGATGGTAACAGAGCCGCTGAATGAAAGCAGATAGGTCTTGTAATCCCCTTGCTCCAGCGAAAATTTGAGTTCAACATCGTTTTTCGCGCCGGTAAGGTCATATATTCTGTTGAAGCAGAGAGAATTTGATCCCCTGCTGTCTTGTTCTATCAGTGTAATATATCTGCAATAGTCATCATCGTAACCGTCAGTCATCCGAACGGAATGCTTTCCGCTATTATCATTTGTCATCGCATTAACCATGCCGCTTACACACACATTGTAGGTATATCCTTTTTTCAGCCTGAGTGTTGTTCCGTTGTACGATATAAGACCGCCGCGGTTATGCATTTCCCGATAGTACAGGGGGACTGCACCGTCTGAAAGATGGGTTGACGGTACATACCCCGTGCCGTAAAAATACCCGGAGCTTCCGCCGTTCTGACCGGCATCTCCCTTGTCGCCTTTATCTCCCTTATCGCCCTTGTCGCCTTTTTCGCCGGGGTCACCTTTGTCGCCCTTGTCTCCCTTTTCGCCATCTGTGCCGTCAACACCGTCTGTTCCGGCAGCCTTCACGCCGGTGTCGGTTTCTCCGATCCACCAGTTGCCGTTCTCGCCGATGAAGGGGATGTTTCCGTCCGCACCGTCGGCGCCGTCTTGCCCGTTTATGCCATCTTTACCGTCAACGCCGTCTCTGCCATCCGCACCTTTTAATGCGGTAAGATCATACAGATTCAGCCAGATTTCATCACCGGTGTAGCGCCACTGCAGGGTGTTTTCGCTTACACGGAATTCCGGCGTTTTTCCGTTTGCTCCGTCCTTACCGTTCTGTCCGGTGGGGCCTGTGATGTCAGCGATTGCAACAAGGTTTTGCCACTCGCCGCCCTCATATCGCCACTGTATGTATTCTGTTGTTCGTTGTACCTCTATGTTTTTGGCATTTATGCCATCCTTGCCGTCTTTGCCGTCGGCTCCGTCTATTCCGTCCTTGCCGTTTTTTCCATCGGCTCCGTCTTTACCGTCAACGCCGTTAATGCCATCTTTTCCGTTTGTACCGTTTATTCCGTTCTTACCGTCGGTGCCATTTTCGCCGTTGGCTCCATCCTTGCCGTCTTTGCCGTTGGCTCCATCCTTGCCGGCTTCTCCGGCAGCGCCCCGCAGCTCGGTAAGCGCCACCAGGTCGCGCCAATCGGCTTCATCGCTGTATTTCCACTGGATCGCCGTGCCGTTGTTCCGCACCTCCGGCAGTGCGGTGTTGGTTTTTGCCGCCTTGCTCCATCCTATGGCAAGCACGCTGCAAAGCACCAATAGAGCGGCGCAAAGCGCCAAAAGTGTGCCTGTGAGTAGTTTCCTTTCTGTTCTCATCTTCTTTCCTCCGTTCGGAATTATTACGGCGGAGTTTTGCACCGACGCCCACGCCGTGAACAGGCGGCGGCAGACAGCCTTATGCTTGGTTTGCCTTGTACTTATCCGCAAACAGGGCGACCCCCTGCTTTAAGACCTCCATCTGGGTTTGAAGATAATATTCGTCCTCGAACATGGCGTAGTGCACGCAGGCGCGGACGAAGATAAAGATCAGCGGCGTGATCACCGTATAGGGAATGCCGATCTTCGGCTCCAGCCGCTTGGCATACTCGGTATAGCGCTCGTTCACGCCCTCAAAAAACTTCTTGCCGTGCTCGATATACTTCGGAAGTGTATAGACCTGATACATCAGGCGATATTTTTTGCCGTGCTTTTGGGCCGTCCAGTAAGGCACCTCCTTCACAAATCGAACAACATCCTTGGGGTCGGTGGGGGCCATCTCCATAAAGTCGTCCTCAACCTTTTCCATACAGTATGCCGTTGACTCGATGATCAGTTCATCAAGGTTTTTGAAATACGAATAAAGATTTGCCTTTGTGCAGCCGCAGGCATCGGCCAGGGCTTTGATCCCCGTACCCGTCAGCCCGTTTTCCGCATAACACTCAAAGCATTTTTCCATGATTTCACGCTTCCGCTCATTGTGCTGTTGCTCTGTTGTTTTCATGTAAATTGCGCCCCCTAATTGATATGAACGTTCGTTTAGCATTAGTGTAGCATAGAGTTGAGACTATTTCAAGAGCAGCCTTTAAAAGGGGCCGCAAAAAAGTGAGGGCAGCTATAAGCTGACTATCCCACCTGTTTTCTGTTATTCCGCCCGGAGATTATTTTACAATACGGAAATGTCACGGCTGTTTTGACCGCACGGCAGAAAAAGCGGCCTGGTTCTCAAGCGAAAACCAAGCCGCTATACCATGTCATACCGTGTTCAGCTGATAACTGGGGATTTGCCCTTTGTGGACGGGCGGACTATCTTTTTATCAATCATCTATCTCCGTCTCGTGATGGAGAATTGCGCCGGTGGCCGCGTCAATTTCATAGTCGTACTCCCTATTACCGGACTTGAACTCGACTTCATAAATAATTGTGCCGTCCTCTACATCCAGCTGAATGTTCATGTCATAGACCGTGTTCGCATCCACGCCGGCGTGGTTCAGCGCAATGGATTTTGCCTTAGCGTGGCCAATGTCCTGCGCCGTTCCGGGCTGTGCGGGCTTTGCAGGCCGAGCCTCAGATGCTTCGTCGTCATCCGCCGCCTCCCGCTTGGTCTCTATAACGGCGCCGGAGTAGGCGTCGATCTTATACTCTATCTCCTCGCCGTTCCGGCCTGTGATCTCCACCTCATAATGTGCCGGGAATTCGTCCAGCTCCGGGTCGACCTCACTGTGCAATATCTCCGTTGCAGACGCCTTGCCAAACTCCGCCACAGCAATGTCCATCGCCTTGTCTTTACCGATGGGCATAGCGGGCGCACCTGCCTCCGCCAGGTCCTTCAGCTCCTCCACGGAGAGCTTTGCCAGCGCATCAAACTGCAGCTCCGGGTTGATGGCAAGGACGCGATTCACCAGTGCCGCCTTCCCTGTGGAAATGTTGTTTTCCTGTGCCTGCTGGTCTCTCGCCGCATCCTGCGTCAGGGTCTGTGTCAGGACGGAGGCCTTCGCTTCACTGGTCTGCAAAACGCCGTCCACGGCGTCAGTCAGCTCACGCTGAAGCTTTTCCGCACGGGTGGTATCCTTGTCCTCCACCGAGATCATAATGGCAGAGGAAATGCTGCTGAGATAGCCGTTGCGCACAAGGCTGCCTACAATGGCGTTTACCGCCACATCCAGCTTGGCTCCCTTGAGATCTGCCCCGTCTCCCATATCCGCAAGGATCGTCTTTGCATCGTCATTGAGCGGCGCGCAGACCAGTACCTTTTCGCTCCTGCTGACCTTCAGCTCGATGCTGGGGTTTACATCCAGCGACACCACGGACGCCACCGCATTCGCCTGCTGATAGAATATACCTCCGCCGCCCAGCAGCATCACTGCAAGGCAGGCAGCGACGAGTGCCGGCCATTTTTTCCTTGCCGGTTTTCTTGTTGTCATATTGATCACCGTTCCTTTCCGCACTTCACAGCGGGAGAGAACGCCGCTCACATCGTCCGGCGCAGTTTTTTCAAGGGCCGAGGCCAGCCTCTGCTCCATTTTTTCGTTAGTCATCGGGCGTCATCTCCTTCCAGAGTACTTCGCATCTTTTTCAATGCTCTGTGATATTTTGACAGGACGGTAGGAAGCGTCAGCTCCAGCAAAGCCGCAATCTCTCGATGCTTCATGCCTGTGACCGCATGGAGCAGCACAATGCGCCGCTCCTCATCACTGAGAGCAGCCAACGCCTGCTGCAGCAGAATGCGCTCATCGGCATCCAGCCCGCACTCCTGTGCGGGAATGGCGTCCCATTCCTCCTCACTGAGCGCGGCATTTTTCTTTTCCCGCCGCAGACGCATCAGGCACAGGTTGCGGCACACGGTCAGCAGCCAGCCCATGGGTGACCCGGCGGGCCGGTACTGCTCCGCGCAGTCCCACACCTGCACATAGACATCCTGGGTCAGATCCTGGGCATCGTGCGCGTTTTTGAGGTACGACAGCGCCAGGCCGTACACAGCCGTTTTTGTCCGCTGATACAGCTCCGCCAGCGCCCCGCTCTCCCCTCCGGCAATGCTGAGAAGCAGCTGCTGCAGCTGGTGCCGCTCCTCCGCCGGGGCATATTCAGTTGTCATCAGCATACTGAGCATGGGCTTGCATCTCCTGTCATCCGGGTAATGCGCGAAGCGGGCGGTTTATTGCATGGGCCTAAAAAAAATATACTCTCTGCAGCTTCGTGTTATAGCGCGTCGGAAAGCTCCGCTTTTCTGATTCTGATTATACCTCCAAATCACGGAATAATCTACCAATATATTCCGTGCGGGCAGCCGCCATGGTGAATGTCTGTTTTCGCATGTAAGCCCCACCGGTGTTCCCGGTGGGGCTTACGCATATTATCTATTAGTTCTTTTATTCCTGCCGCAAAAACAGCACACCCAGTGTGCCCGGCCCGCAGTGGGAGGACACGGTGCAGCCTGCCTGGGTCAAGAATACCTCCCGGAAGGGGGCCAGGGACTTCACCAGCTCCGTCAGCTGGGCCAGGGTATCCTCTGCGATACCGCCGGAGTGGGTAATGAAGGCCCAATCCTCCACCACGGTCTTACCAGCCAGCCGTTCGGTGATGTACTGCCGGTAGACCCGTTCCATGGTACCCCGATACTTCTTGCAAACCACCAGCTTGCCCTCCCGCATCTCCAGGCAGGGCTTCAGCTTCAGCACGTTGGCGCCCAGGGCCGCCACGCCGCTGCAGCGGCCGCCCTTCCACATGTATTCCAGGGTGTCCAGCACAAAGCTGGTGTCGCTGTGAGGTGCCAGGCGGCGCAGCTCATCGGCAATATCCCCGGCCGCCATGCCTTCATCCCGCAGCTTGGCTCCCTGCAGGGCCAGCAAACCGCCGCCGGTGGAGAGCTGGCGGCTATCCACCACATGGATGCGTCCCGTCTCCAGCTCCGCCGCGGCTATAAGGGCGTTCTGGCAGGTGCCGGACAGGTCTGCACTGATGTCGATGTGGACGATGTCAAAGCCCTCCGCCAGGATGGCGCCAAAAAACTCCTTGAACTGCTCCGGACTCACTGCCGCCGTCTTGGGCAGGGTGCCGTCCCTATGGAAGTCGGCGTAGAGATCCTCGGAGGTATAGTGGCCATCATCGGGAAAAATACGCTCTCCGGTCTGGATGGTCAAGGGCACAGTGCGGATCTGAAAGCGTTCCAGCAGTGCCGGGGTCAGGTCGCAGGTGCTGTCATAGGTGATGCAAACAGGTCTGGGCATGAAGCGATTCCTCCTATTTTCTTCTTTTCTATTTTAGTATACCCGGCCAACCTCAACACAGGCTCAAAAAAACTCGATTTTTCAGGCGGGATGTGATAAAATCATAAAAAAGCTAAGGAGGGCTCGCATGTTTCGAATTTTGGTAGCCGAGGATGACGAGAGCACCCGCCTGCTCATGTGCGAGGTGCTGCGCCAGGCAGGCTATGAGCCCTGTCCCGCCCGAGACGGTGTGGAGGCCCTGGAGGTTATGGATCATTTCCAGTGCGACCTGGCCATCGTGGACATTACCATGCCCCGGATGGATGGCATCGCCTTCACCCAGACCCTGCGGGAGGGCAACTGTGACCTGCCGGTGCTCATGGTGACAGCCCGGGTGACCCAGGAGGATAAGCGCCGGGGCTTCCGGGCAGGAACGGATGACTATATGGTCAAGCCTGTGGACGAGGAGGAGATGCTCTGGCGTGTGGAGGCGCTGCTGCGGCGCTATCGCAGTACAGCGGAGCGGCGGCTGACGGTGGGCAGCACGGTTTTGGACCGGAGCGCCCTGCAGGTCATCACTCCCCAGGGCACTCAGCAGCTCACCGCCAAGGAGTTTATGCTGCTTCTGAAGCTGCTGAGCTATCCCCGGACTCTTTTCACCAAGCGCCAGCTTATTGATGATATCTGGGACCTGGACAGCGAGGTAGATGAGCACACCGTGGAGGTCTACATTTCCCGGCTTCGGGACAAATTCCGGGGCAATCCGGACTTTGAGCTGCGGACCATCCGGGGCTTTGGGTACATGGGGATGCCCAGGGAGGACGAGAATGAAAAAAAATAAGGTCAAAAAAGAGAATCCTCCGGCCCGGCTCCTATGGACCATGTTTTTGCTGGTACTGGGGATGGTGATTGTATACGGGACCCTGGTGCTGGGTATCTTCGCCCTGGTCCAGCGCCTGGTGCGGCTGGACGAGAGCAACTACACTTTGGTGTGGCCCATTCTTATTTTGACGGTGAGCGCCATTTTAGGCGTGGCGCTGGCCGTCTTCATTTTTCGGGGATATTTAGCGCCGCTGTCGCGGCTGATGCAGGCCACCCAGGCGGTGGCCGCCGGGGACTACTCCGTGCGGGTGGAGCTGCGGGGGGCCCGGGGCGAGGTGGCGGAGTACATCCGCAGCTTCAACAAAATGGCCGAGGAGCTGGGCAGTGTGGAGATGCTGCAATCGGACTTCGTGAACACCTTTTCCCACGAGTTTAAGACGCCCCTTATCTCCATCCGGGGGTTTGCCAAGCTCCTACAGAACCCGGACATCTCCGGGCAGCAGCGGGCCATCTATGCCGGGACCATCGCCCGGGAATCAGAACGATTGGCGGCTATGAGCACGCATATTTTGGAGCTGACCCAGTTTGAAAACACGGAGATCGTGTCCGGCAAGACCCTATATAGCCTGGACGAGCAGCTGCGCCGGTGCATCCACCAGCAGGAGCGGAGCTGGCTGCAGAAGGGGCTGACCGTGGAGGGGGACCTAGATCCCACGGATTACTACGGAAATGAGGAGCTGGTAGAGCACATCTGGTCCAACCTCATCTCCAATGCCATCCGCTTCACCCCTGCCGGCGGACAAATCACCGTAGTTCTGCGTAAGGAAGATGCGGAGATCACCGTGTCTGTCTCCGACACCGGCATCGGCATGGACGAGGAGACCCAGCGGCACATTTTCGATAAGTTTTACCGGGCAGAGCCATATCCGGACAGCCGCGGCAACGGCCTTGGCCTATCCATCGTGCGGAGGGCGGTAGAGCTGTGCGGCGGAGAGATTGAGGTGTTCTCTCAGCCCGGCAAGGGCTCCACCTTTACCGTGACCCTGTCCCCGACTGACCGGAATTGAGCTCCCTCCCCCCGGCGGCAGATCCTTCCACTTCCCGGTTGCAAAACATGTTGAAGTCGTGTATAGTATAGAAATACCTATTGGGAGGTCACACTATGAAAGAAAAAATGCAGCCGGGGAAGCTGGTCCCCCGGTACGCTGTTCCTTGGCTGTTGAGTGCCCTGGTGTGGCAGTTGGGCCTGTATTTTTTGGCCAAGCTGCTGACGGATGGCCGCTTCCATTACGATCTGTCCATTTCACTGGATGATAAAATTCCCTTTGTTCCCTTTTTCATGCTGATCTATTGGGGGGCGTATTTCTCCTGGGGAATAAACTATATCCTGGCCGCCCGGGAAAATCAGGACCACTGCCGCCGCTGCATTACTGCCGACATGATCGCCAAGGCCCTGTGCTTTGTGATCTTCCTGCTGCTGCCCACCACCATCGCCCGGCCTGAGGCGGATGGCAGCGGCCTTATCGGTTGGCTCACTCGCATCATCTACATGGCGGATACGCCTGTGACTCTGTTCCCATCCATCCACTGCCTGGATTCCTGGCTGTGTTGGCGTTTTTTAGTGAAGTGTAAAAAAGTGCCCCGGTGGTATAAATGGGTGAACTTTGTATTCTCGCTGCTGGTGTGCGCCTCCACTGTGCTGGTAAAGCAGCATGTATTCGTGGATATTTTTGCGGGCATCGCCGTGGCGGAGCTGGGGCTGCTGCTCTCCCGCCGGGTATGGGATAGCCTGGAGAAGCGGAAACCGTCCGGAATATGAAAAACGCAGCCGCGCTTTTGGAGGAATACTCTATGAAAAGGATCATCTCATTTTTTCTGTGTGTGCTGATGACGGCGACCCTGCTGGCCGGCTGCGGCGATAGAAAGCATCGCAACACCTGGATCATCGCCGTGGATGGGGATTTCAGCCCCTTTGTGTGCGCCGATGCGAACGGCAAGGCTGTGGGCCTGGATGTGGAGCTCCTGGACGCCATCGCCCGGGATCAGAACTTCCGGTATGAGCTGCGCCCTTCGGATTGGGACACCGCCATGAGTGTGTTCACCTCCCACCAGGCTCAGGTTCTCATGGGCAGTATCGCCAGCTCTCAGGAGCGGATCGACGGTGGCTGGTTCTTTTCCCATAGCTTTTATGACGGCGTGACCCAGAGCATGGCCATGGAGCCCAGCAGCGACACCAATACTCTGGAGGACCTGGCCGGCAAGGCCGTGGCAGTGGTCTCCGGCACTCTGGGTGCCGCCTACGCCGAAAGCGTGAAGGATAAATATGGCTTCTCCATCGCCACCTTCAGCGATTCCCACTCCATGTACGCGGCGGTGCTGGAGGGTCGGGCGGCCGCCTGCTTTGAGGACACCCCCGCCCTGCGGGACAGCATCGCCGGCGGCGTAGCCCTGGAGCTGGTTCCCGGCAGCGAGGGGGCAGCCTCTGATTACTGTGTGGCTATTTGCGACGAAAAGGACGGGCCGTTTCTGGAGCTGTTCAACCAGGGCCTGGCCAACATCCGCGCCAACGGCATCTATGATGCCATCCTCGCGAAGTATGCGGATGCCCTATAAAAAGCCTACCTATGGTATATTTTGTGCAGTTTGCCAGTTGCATTTCCCCGTTGGATTTCGTATACTAAACCATCATAAGAAAGCAGAGGGACGGACATGACCCATTTTGCTATGAACATCTGCAGCAAGGCCATCTGTATGGTCTGTTGTTGTTGTGGGCATTTTGGTCATGTATGTTCTGCTGGTTCGCCGAAAAACTGATTTTTTCGGATTTATTATTTGTTTATCGATCGGCAGAGGGTGCATGATGCATCCTCTGCCTTTTGTATTGAATGCATCGGCATCTCCCGCCCCACACAGAAAGGAAGATCATTGTGAACATCTATCGCTCTGCATCCCAACTGGTCGGCCACACCCCCCTGCTGCAGCCTGTGCGCTACATGGAGCAGCTCCGCCTGCCCGCCACCGTGCTGGTCAAGCTGGAATCCTTCAACCCCGCCGGCTCCGTAAAGGATCGTGTAGCCCTGGAAATGATTGAAGACGCCGAAAAAGAGGGCAAGCTCCTGCCCGGCGGCACCATCGTGGAGCCCACCTCCGGCAATACCGGCATAGGTCTCGCGGCCATGGGCCTGGCCCGTGGCTACCAAGTCATCCTCACCATGCCCGAGTCCATGAGCCTGGAGCGCCGGCAGCTGCTGGCCGCCTACGGTGCGCAGCTGGTGCTGACCCCTGCCAAGGGCGGTATGGCGGGCGCCGTGGAAAAGGCCCAGGAGATCGCCGCCGCGATCCCGGGCAGCTTCCTGGCCGGTCAATTTGATAACCCCGCCAATCCCCGGGCCCACTACCGCACCACCGGCCCCGAGATCTGGCACGATACCGACGGCCAGGTGGACATCTTCGTGGCCGGCGTAGGTACCGGCGGCACCGTTACAGGCGTGGGCCGCTACCTGAAGGAGAAGGACCCCCACGTGCGGATTGTGGCCGTGGAGCCCGCCGCCTCTCCCCTGCTCTCCGGCGGCAAGGCCGGGAGCCACGGGCTCCAAGGCATCGGTGCCAACTTTGTGCCGGAGAACCTTGACCGCAGCGTGGTGGACGAGGTGATCCCCGTGTGGGAGAAGGATGCCTATGCCGCCGCCCGGCTGCTGGCCGGTACCGAGGGCGTGCTGGTGGGCATTAGCTCCGGCGCCGCCCTGCACGCCGCAGGCCAGCTGGCCCGCCGCCCCGAGAATGCCGGCAAGACCATCGTGGCCCTGCTGCCCGACACCGGTAACCGTTACCTTTCCACACCACTGTTTCAGGAGTGATTTATGATGAGTGAAAACCATATCTGCGCCGCAGCCAAAGCCATGGCGCAAACCTATACCACCGGCTCCGTACCGCTGTACGGCAAGAAGCTGCGCCTCCCGGACCGGCAGGCTGTGATCCTGCTCATAAAGGACATCCGGCGACTGATCTTTCCCGCCTACTACGGGGAAGCGGCTCTCATGAGCCTGGCCCCGGAGGACTATGCCGCGCTGCTCTTGGAGCGCATCGAAAAGCAGCTTTTCCGGCAGATCGCCTTGACCCTGCCGGAGGAGCAGGAGGACCGGGCCGCGGAGCTGGCCGCCGAAATGGTAACTCGTCTGCCCAAAATTGCCCGCATGGTACAGCTGGACCTGGAGGCCACCTTTGACGGCGATCCCGCCGCCGGCTCCCGAGAAGAAATCCTGTTTTCCTATCCCGGCCTGTTTGCCATCCTGGTATATCGGGTAGCCCACGAGCTCTACGAAATGAATATCCCCATCCTGCCCCGGATGATGGCCGAGTACGCCCACAGCCACACGGGCATCGACATCCATCCCGGCGCGCAGATCGGCGATCACTTCTTCATCGACCACGGCACGGGCATCGTGGTGGGTGAGACCACGATCATCGGCGACCGGGTAAAGCTGTACCAGGGCGTGACCCTGGGCGCCCTGTCCACCCGGGATGGGCACCATTCTCAGCCCGGCAAGCGCCACCCTACCGTAGAGGACGATGTGACCATCTACTCCGGTGCGACCATTCTGGGCGGCAATACCACCATCGGCCGGGGCAGCGTGGTGGGCGGCAACGCCTTCCTCACCAGCTCCGTGCAAAAAGACACCCGGGTGGTGATTCACGCCCCGGAAACCGTGTTCAAAAGCCGCAAGGGCTAATAATAACCAATAAAAGCAGCCCTCGGCCAACCGGCCGAGGGCTTTGCAGCTATCTCGAAGCTTTTATTTTACTGCCGGGGCGGTTTTCTTGCTGCCCAGAAGCAACGATGTGATGAGCGCTGTCAGCGGCACGGCCAAAATTACGCCAATGCTGCTGGCGATGCCGCTGATGACCTCCGTCGCCATATAGGGCGAGCTGATGAGCTGCCGGGGATCCAGCCCCAGGGAGCACAGGTAGATGATAAACACCAATCCGCTGCCCAAAAATGCCAGGATCAGCGTGTTGGTCATGGTGCCCACCATGTCCCGGCCGATGTTCATGCCCGAGCGGAAAAGCTCCTTGCCGCTGCGATCCGGAGCCACGGTATGCACCTCCGTCAATGCCGAGGAAATGCTCATGGCCACATCCATCACCGCACCCAGGGCGCTGATGACCACCCCCGCCACCAGCAGACCCCGCAGGCCCAGAGGGGTGCCCGTCTGCCGCAGCTGCAGCAGCGGCTCCACCTCCGCCAGCCGCAGCCCATCAACGTGCAGAAGCCCCTGTGCCAGCAGGCCGAACAGCAGTGCCAGAGCCGTACCGGCGATGGTGCCCAGCGCCGCGCAGATGGTCTTGCTGGTCACGCCGCCCAGGATCACCATGGTCACAACGGTGATATATGCGCACACCAAAAATACCGTCAGCAGCGTAGGCGCGCCCTTCATCAGCAGCGGAATCATAATAAAGAACAGGCACACCAGCGTAATGGCCAGGGCCACCAGGGATTTTGCGCCCACCTTTCCGCCCACGGCCACCGTGGCCAGCAAAAACAGGCCCACGATCACCGCCAGGGCCACGGCCCGGTCATACTCATACACTGTGGCGGTGTGGTTGCCGTCAGAATAAGTGGAGATCAGCACCACCGCCCGCTGCCCCTCCTTCAGGGCCTGGCCGTACAGGGGACCCACATAGTTGCTGACCTGCATGGTCTCGCCCTTGTACTGGCCCGTGCGGATCTCAGCCAGCAGCAGCTGTTCGCCCCGATAGCCATTGTCGGACACGGGATCCTGCTCAGTGCTGTCCGACAGGATATCGGTGATGACGGCGGTCTCATACTCGGCGTAATCCTCGCCCCGAGGCTGCGGCTGCTCATGGGTCGCCGCCAGGGCCCGCACGATAATAAACACCACCACCGCCGCCGCCAGGATGATGCAGCTGAGACGATTTTTGCCCCACCAGGCCCTTGCGTCCGGCCTTGTGCTTTTCCCCTTGGATTTTTTCATAGGAGCAACCTCCGTGTCCTCATTTTTTTCAGCATAGCAATTTCTCCACCCGATGTCAAGAGGCAGGTTCCGGCGAAGCAGTTTGGGCATTTTTCATAAGATTAGCATATTTTTTCCGCCGTTTTTCACTAAAATAAAAAACCCGGTGGCAATCTGTATCGGGATGTGGTAAAATATCTCCATCAACACAAAAAGTTTGCTCTCGTTTCCCGACATCCTTCACAGCCTGCTGTCCTGGTCGACGGAATTCCAAGTAGCATTTCTTACAGCGGTTGTGCAGGGTCGTCTCCCCACGCAGTTGGGGCAGGCGGCTTTTTCTGTCTCTGCAGATTTCACCCAGGTTTAACAGAGGCGCGGTTTCGGATTTTTCATAGTGGCTTTATGATGAAAGAACGGACCCGCCTACCCGGGCCCCGGGGGCAAGCTACCGTGTAACAAGCTACCGTGTAAAATGAATAGGAGGGATCAGATTTTGAAGAAGAGAGGACATAGCAGGCGGCTTCTGTCCGTCCTGCTGGCGCTGGTCATGCTGCTGTCGCTGCTGCCCACAGCGGTGTTCGCGGCAGATCCGACGCCACAGACCTATAAAAAGGTCACGCAGGCACCGGAGGATTGGTCAGGCACCTACCTGATCGTGTCTGAAGGAGACGAGGCGGCCTTTGACAGCAGCCTCACCGAAATCGACGTTTCCAATAACTACAAGACCGTTAAAATCGCAGAAGGCACCATCAAAACAACGGAAACCATTGCAGTCACCATTGAGAAAATGGCCGACGGCAATTATTCCATCAAGGGTGCAAACGGAAAGTATATTTATCAGACTTCCGATGCAAACGGCCTTAAAACGGGTGCTAAGGCAACCGCCAATACCATCGCCTTGAATGCTGACGGCACGGTGGATATCGTGTCCGGCGGAGCCCATCTGCGGTTTAACAAGAATTCCGATCAGATGCGCTTCCGCTACTTCAAGAGCGCCACCTACACCAGGCAGCAGGCCATCACCCTCTACAAGCTGGACGCTGCCCCCGCCCGTCAGAGCGGCATCGTCACAGACCTGACCACCCTGCGGGATGGCGACAAGGTGGTCGTATTCAACCCCGCCAATGGGAAAACTCTGTCCACGGAGTACACCGGCCACTACAACAAGGGCACCGATGTGACCCTGGCCGACGGCAAGCTCGAGGGCTTTACCGACGCCGATAAGTGGACTCTCGGCATTAACGACGACGGCACCTACACCTTCGCCACCGCCGATGGCAAGAAACTGGCCATGGGCACAGACTTCACCAGCACGCCCCTGGACGAGGTCAACCGGAACTGGAAGATCACGGCAGTGGACGGCAAGGACGCCACCTTCTACATTGACAACACCGGCCGCACCGACAAGTATCGTCTCCAGTGGTTCACGAGCAAAGGCAACTGGAGCGCCTACACCGGCACTGGCGACGCCTTTGAGCAGCAGCTCTACCTGGTGATCGACTCCGGCAGCGAAACCCCCGACCCCGAGCCCACCTTCGTGCCCATCAGCGAGGCACTGGCCGGTGAAAACGGCAAGGACTTCACCGTTCAGGGCGTTGTGACCCTGGTGGACGGGCAGAACATCTACCTGCAGGACGCCACCGGCGGCATCTGCCTGCGTCTTGGCTCCAAGACCAGTGAGATCGCCTTGGGCGACACCATTTACGGCACCGGTAAGCGCGCCGAATACAACAAGCTGCCCCAGCTGGGCAGCGGCACCTTCAAAAAGTCCTCCGGACTGACCCTGACCGCTAAGGCCACCACCATCGGCGCTCTTACGGACAAGGATGTGTGCGGCTATGTGAAGCTGAAGGGTCTGGAGATCACCGAGATCTACGACAACAACGGCATATACACCAGCCCCAATGTCACCCTGAAGGACGCCGACGGCAAGACCATCCAGCTCTACAAGGCCGTCATGGAGAAGAAGGACGGCAAGTGGGCCTTCGCCGTGGGAGACATGGTGGATGTCACCGCCGCCGTGAGTACCTTCAATGGTACGCTCCAGCTGCGCAACACCCTGGCCGATGAGATCCGCGCCGCCGGAACCATCGTTGATCCCATTTCCGACGATATGATCCCCGCCGGTGCCATTACCGTAAAGGATGCCGGAGCCATTACCTCCTCCACCTCTAATGTCTCGGTGGTCGGCCAGGTAGTGTATCACTACGGCAACGCCTATAACGGCGCCGCCAGCATCAACTCCATCATTTTGGAGGATGTTATTGACGGCGAGATCTACGGCTTCCAGGTTTATGACTACACCAATTACGCCAAGTATAAAGTGGGCGATGTGGTGAAGATCACCGGCACCGTGGAGCCTTACGGCGGCGTGCCGCAGATGAAATCCCCCACCATGGAGGTCATCCAAGCCGGGCTGGAGCCTATCCCCGCCCAGGAGATCACCGTTTCCCAAATGGGCAAGGACTATCTCAGCGAGTACGTTTATATCAAGGATGTGACGCTGGGTACCTATAACGCCACCGGCAACACCACCGTCACCGATGTAACCGGCAGCACCAACCTCTTTAAGGGCGTGCCGCTGCCCAGCGGCACGAAAGAGGCCGATGTGACCGGCGTGTACGGCTGCTGCTCGGCATATAAGACCACCTATCAGCTCCGCAACGGCAGCAGCGCCGACTATGTTTCCAGTGCGACGCCTCCCACCCCCGGCGGTCTCCCCACCGTGGGCGACCAGGTGGTCATCTACAATCAGAATGCCCAGGCTGTCCTGGCTGCGCAGAACGATAATGCAACCAGCCCCGCCATCAACAAGGCCGCCGCCACCATTCAGGATGGCAAGGCTGCCTGTGCCAACGGCGCCGTGGTGTTCGAGGTGCAGAAAAACGGCGACTACTACCGCTTCTACAACAAGACCTACGGCTACCTCTGCGCAAACGGCACCGGCAACAACGCCTTCTACTCCCAGCCCGCCAGCGACGATGCCGATTGGCTGGTCCGCACCTGCTCCGGCGGCGTGGGCGGCTACGAGCTGGAGAGCCGCACCGCCAAATTCAACGGCAAACACAGCCAGTGGCTGGAGTATTACAGTGACAGCTTCAAGGTCTATTCCATGTATAATGTCACCGACTACACCATCTACTCCTTCTTCTTCTACCCCGTGGGGCCGGGCACGATCTCGGACGGCGTCGTGAATAACCCCGCCGTGGTCCTGGGCGACCCGCCCTATGCCTATGTGGGCACGGACTATTCCTTCACCTTCACCGTGGACGCCCCCTTCGGCGTGCGGGGTGACATGACCGCCAAGCTCAATGGCACCGCGCTCACCGTCACCAAGGGCGAGGACGGCACCTACACCGTCACCATCCCCGCCGCCTCCGTCACGGGCGATAAGCTCACCGTGAACATCAGTGGCACGGACAATAAGTACATTCCCATCTCCGCCGCCGCTGAGATCACCGTTAAGGACGAACCCGTCTTTGCCGATCCCACCCCCGCCCGGGGCAGCCAGACCGGCAAGAATAAGCGTCCCGCCATTTCCGTGGCTCTGGCCAATGCCGGGGAGGCTCCCACCATCACCATGACCGTGAACGGCACCGCCGTCACTCCGGTGTATGCTGGTGGCCGCGTCACCTATACCCCCGCCGCTGACATGGCTGACGGCCGCACCGAGGTGAAGGTCACCGCTACCCGGGCCGACGACAAGTCTGCCGAATTCAGCTGGTTCTTCACCGTGGGCAAGACCACCTATCAGCCCTACTTCGGGCAGCTCCATAGCCATACCCAGTATTCCGACGGCTCCGGCACGCTGGACAGCGCCCTGAGCTATATCAGAAGCCTGCCTGCCAGCGCCAACGTCCAGTTCGTGGCCTTCACCGACCACTCCAACTATTTCGATTCCAAGAATGCCCCCAATGTGGAGGCCGCCCTCTATGACACCTCCCTGGTCAAGGATTCCGATGCCAGCCACAGCTGGAAGACCTACAAGGACACCATCGCCCAGTTCAACGAGGACAACGCCGGCAGCATGGTGGCCATCGGCGGCTTCGAGATGACCTGGTCCGGCGGCCCCGGCCATATCAACACCTTCAATACCCCCGGCATCGTCTCCCGCAACAATAAGACCCTGAATAATAAGACCGATGACGCCGGCATGAAGGCCTATTACGCCCTGCTGAGCCAGACCGAGGGCGCAAACTCCATCAGCCAGTTTAACCACCCCGGCACCACCTTCGGCAACTTCAAGGATTTCAGCTATTGGAATCCCGTCATCGACAGCCGCATGTACATGGTGGAGGTGGGTAACGGCGAGGGTCAGATCGGCGCCGGCGGCTACTATCCCAGCTATGAGCAGTACATCATGGCGCTGGATAAGGGCTGGCACCTGGCCCCCACCAACAACCAGGATAACCATCAGGGCAAGTGGGGCAACGCCAATGACGCCCGTGACGTCATCCTCACCGATAACTTTACCGAGGAGGGCATCTACGACGCCATCCGCGCCCTGCGCATGTACGCCACCGAGGATAAGAACCTGGAACTGGGCTACACCGTCAACGGCCTCATGATGGGCTCCAGCATTAAGACAGTACCCGGCAAGCTGGACATCGAGGTCAGCGTTTACGATCCCGACCGCACGGATTCCATCGCCAAGGTGGAGGTGGTGGTCAACTCCGGCAAGGTGGCCCATGTTTGGGACGATGCCGCCGAGCTGAAGAACGGCACTCTCTCCGTGACCCTGGATCCGGAGTACAGCTACTACTTCATCCGCGTCACCCAGAAGGACGGCGACCTGGCTGTCACCGCCCCCGTGTGGGTGGGCGAGAGCCTGAAGCTGGGCATCTCCAACCTGGTCTGCGGCACCGCCACCCCCGTCACCGACGAGGAGCTGACCCTGACCACCACCCTCTTTAACAGTGAGAGCGCCGAAGCCACCGTCACCTCCCTAATCTACAGCATTGGCGGCAAGGTCATCGGCACCGACACGGCCGGCTACACCATCGCCGCCGGCAGCACCCTGGACATTCCCTTTAAGTGGACCCCCGACCAGGCCCGTGTTGCCACCGTCCTGGTCACCGCCGTGGTAAATCAGAACAACAAGGACTACACCTTCACCAAGACCATCAGCCTGGATGTGCTGGATGCCAGCAAGCTGGTCTACATCGGCATCGATGCCTCTCATTATAATGAGTATGTAAACGGCAACTATAAGGACAGCATGGGCAACTTCGGCAATCTGGCCGCGGAGTACAGCGTGCGCACCGTCCAGCTGAACACCAGCGCGGACCTCATCGCCGCCTGCTCCAACCCCAAGTATAAGGCCATGGTCCTCACCGCCCCCAGCCGCCGCTCGTCTGAGGCCCAGGCTGATCCCAAGACCTACAGCCAGGAGGAGCTCGCAGCCCTGACGGCCTTTAATGACGCTGGGGGAACAGTCATCCTGGCCGGCTGGAGCGACAACTACGAGAACTACGATGTCATCCAGAATAACCCCAATACCAAGCACATGGCCGAGACCCAAAACGATGTGCTGCAGGCCCTGGGCTCCAGCCTCCGCATCAGCGACGATGCTACCTACGATGATGTTCGCAGCGCCGCCGACGGCGTGGATAAGTGGAGACTGTACTTCAGCGACTACAACATGGATAACTTCCTCACGGACGGCGTGATCGTGGACAACGACCATCCCTACGACAAGATGTACACCGAGCGCTTCAGCCACTACGGCGGTGCCTCCATCTATGCCGTGGATGCAGATGGCAATCCCGCCTCCGCTCTGCCCACTACCGTCTCCCCCGTGGTTTACGGCCACGCCACCACCTATTCCGTGGACGTGGATAAGGACGGCAGAGGCGGCGCAGGCATCCCCAAGTACACCTACGCCGAGAACGATCCCCGCCTGCTGATCATGGCCACCGAGCAGCTGGAGGGCAAGGGCATGGTCATCGTCTCCGGTGCGGCCTTCCTCTCTAATTTCGAGGTCCAGTCCGACCTGGACAACACCCTGGAGAAGAACTACTCCAACTACAGGATCTGCGAGAACCTGATCAACTATCTCAATCCCCCCAAGATCAGCACCATCGCCGAAGTCCATGCGGACCCCGATGAGGGCATCAAGTACACCGTGGAGGGCATCGTCACCTCCAACGCCTCCGGCTATGATAAGAATACCGCCTTCTTTGACTGCATCTATATCCAGGACGAGACCGGCGGCATCAACTGCTTCCCCGTGGCCGGCGACTATCAGATCGGCGATAAGCTCCGCATCAGCGGCTCCACCAGCTCCTACCAGGGCGAGCGCCAGCTGGCCGTGACCAAGATCCGGAAACTGGGCGCGGATACCCCCGTAGAGCCCAAGGTGGTCACCGCCGCCCAGGTGAATGACGGCTCCGTCCTGGGCCAGCTCATCACCCTCAAGGGCTATGTCACCGGCATTGAGATGGCCAACGGCCTGATCCAGACCATCCTGGTCCGCGACGCCCAGGGCAATGTGGCCCGGGTGTTCATCGACGGCTATATCACCACCTCCCAGGATGTTGCAAACGCCGCCGTGGGCTGCGAGATCGAGGCTACCGGTCTTGCCTCCTATGACAACACCTTCGTCCTGGAGGACGGCACTCCCATGGCGCCCCGTATCCGCACCCGCGACCGGGCAGACATCATCTGCACCGCTCACACCCACGCTTTCGGCGACTGGGAGGAAACCACCCCCGCCACCTGCACCAAGGACGGCGTAAAGACCCGCACCTGCGCCTGCGGCGAGACTGAGACCCGCGCTATCCCTGCCACCGGCCATGTGGATGCCAATCAGGACGGCAAGTGCGATGTCTGCCAGGCAGTCCTCACACCCGTGAATCCCGGTAATCCTGATAACCCCACGCCCGACACACCCGACAAGCCCGCCACCGGCGACAATAGCGCCATGGTGCTTTGGGTATCTGTCATGAGCATTACGGCTCTGGCCGGCGCTGCATTGATTCGTTCCAAGAAGCGCCGCGCCTGATCGCCACATCCCCGGCAAAAGAAACCCCCACAGAGGAGAGGCTCTACGGAGCCTCTCCTCTTCGTTTATATGGTCTGCGCCATATATCCCCCCGGTTGACGGTGCCGCCGGGCCGGGGTATACTGAATCCGCAGGCCCCATTCCCATACCATCCCACTTCCGGAGGACTTGACCATGACAAAACCCAATTTTCCTCAGACCCCCACAGTTCACCGCCTCTCCCCCGTTCCTGACCCGGTGCTGGACGCCATCCGGTCGCTGCTGAGCCGGCAGGAACGGGTGCTTGTAGCCATTGACGGCCGCTGCGGTGCAGGAAAAACCACCCTGGCCGCCCGATTACAGGCGGAGCTGCCCTGCCGGGTGTTCCACATGGATGACTTCTTCCTCCAGCCCTATCAGCGCACGCCGGAGCGCCTGCAGGCCCCCGGGGAAAATGTGGATCACGAGCGCTTCCTGCAGGAGGTGCTGCTGCCCGCCGCCCGGGGCGAGGCCGTGGTTTACCGGCCCTATCTCTGTGCCCGTGAGGTCCTGGGGCCGGCCGTTTCTGTCCCACCGGCCCGGCTGACTATTGTAGAGGGCTCCTATGCCTGCCACCCGGCTCTGTGGCCCTATTATCACCTGCGCATCTTCCTCACAGTGGATCCCCGGGAGCAGCTGCGCCGCATAGAGGCGCGCAGCGGCCCGGAAAAGCTCCGGCAGTTTATAGATCGCTGGATCCCCCTGGAGGAGCAGTATTTCCAAGCCTATTCTCTGGCGGAGCGGTGCGATTTTTTCCTGGGAGTATGAACCCGCCGATCAAAAGTTGCCGAATTTTCCCGTTTATTTTTTCTCGTTTCTTGTGTATATTGCACAATTTCTTCCCCCTTTTTTTGGCGTAGCATTTTTTTAAAAGGATTCCCTTTTTTTGAAAAATCCTGTATGATAAGGGGTACAGAGGAACGTATATACGTTTCTAAATTGTAAAGGAGGAAAAGAACCATGCGGAAAGTTTTAGCACTGCTTCTGTCTGTAGTCATGGCGCTGTCTCTGATGGTAACCACGGCCTGGGCAGACCCGGTGGAGCAGGATCTGGCCGGCAAAACCGTCATCCTGCACACCAATGATGTGCACGGCGAAATCGCCAGGTACGCCAAGGTGGCCGCACTGAAGGCCGAGCTTAAGGCTCGGGGTGCCGATGTCATCCTGGTCGATGCCGGCGACTACAGCCAGGGCACCATCTATGTCAGCGTCAACAAGGGCGCCGACGCCGTAACCATGATGAATGCCGCCGGCTACGATGTAGCCACCATCGGCAACCACGAGTTTGACTACGGCTACGAGCAGCTAATGCTGAACATGGCCAAAGCAAACTTCCAGGTGCTGTGCGCCAACGTCAGCAAGGATGGCAATTCCATTTTTGACGCAAACACCATCATCGAAAAGGGCGGCATGAAGATCGGCTTCTTCGGCTTAGAGACCCCCGAGGCGCAGACCAAGGCCAACCCCGCCCTGATCCAGGGCCTGACCTTCCTGGGTGCGAAGGATATGTACGCTGCCGCCCAGGCTCAGGTGGATGATCTGAAGGCCCGGGGCGCGGATGCGGTGATCTGCCTGGCCCACCTGGGTGTGGACAGCAGCTCTGAGCCCAATACCTCCTATGACCTGCTGAAAAACGTCCCCGATATCGACTTCGTCATTGACGGCCACTCCCATTCCGTGATGCTGGCCGGCGCAGCAAAGCTCCAAACCGGCGTGGATGAGGACGGCAAACCCATTTATATCGACAACCCCTATTATGAGCTGCCCATCCAATCCACCGGCACCAAGCTGGCCTATGTGGGTGTCCTGATCATTGACAACAAGACCAAGCTGCCCGTGGGTCTGGAGATGCTGGACCTGGGCCAGTATGAGTACGAGGATGCCAAGGTGACCGCAGCCGCCAAGGCCATTATGGAGCCCATTGACACGGAATACAGTGCGGTGTTTGCCAAGTCTGAGGTAGAGCTCAACGGCGACAAGGAGCCGGGCAATCGCACTCAGGAGACCAACCTGGGCAACCTTATCACCGATGCCATGATGTGGGCCATCAAGACCAAGGCCCCCGGCGTTGACATGACCAATGCCGTGGCCATCACCAACGGCGGCGGCATCCGCGCGTGGATCCACGCAGGGGATATTTCCAAGGCGGACGTGACCACCGTTCTGCCCTTCGGCAACACCCTGGCCGTGGTACACGTCAAGGGCAGCGAGCTGCTGGAGGCGCTGGAGGCATCCACCTTCTGCACGCCCATCTCTCTGGGTGGCTTCCCCCAGACGGCGGGCATGAAGCTCACCGTGGACTGCACCAAGCCCTATGACAAGGCCGATGACACCTATCCCGGCTCCACCTACTATGGTCCCAAGAGCATCAACCGCGTCACTATCGAAAGCATCAACGGCCAGCCCTTTGATCCCGATCAAACCTACGCCGTAATCACTAATAACTTCACTGCAGCCGGCGGCGACACCTATTACGCCTTTGCGGCTGCCTCCGGCCAGTTCGACACCGGCCTGCCCCTGGACGAGATCGTGATGGAGTATATCACCACCGTCTTGGGCGGCGTTGTGGGGCAGGAGTATGCCGAACCCGATGGCCGCATGACCGTCATCCTGCCCCCTGATGAGGACGACGGCAAGATCACCATCGGCGGCCTGGACGCCAACATCTGGATGACCAAATACGGCAATGTGTATACCGACTGCAAGGCCGAAAAGTTCATGGGCGACATGGGCTTTAACTGGGGTGACCTGGTCACCGTGGAGTTCCTGGGCAAGACCCTGACCCTGCCCGTGATCCCCACCTATTCCTATGTGGATTCCGGCAAGCCTGCCATCATCGTGGAAAAGGGCGAGGATGGCAATCCCACGGGCTATGTGAGCATGGCCATCAACATGGGCAACTTTGCCGAGACCTATGAGCTGGCCGTAAAGCATACGGACGAGGATAAGAACTGGTACTGGACCGCCTGGGAGGGCGTGACCTACCCCGTGGAGGTCACCTTCACCATGGCAGAGAAGGACGGCTACCGGGCGGAATATATCCTCCACGAGCTGCAGCGCACCAACGACCGGGCGGACTATCCCGACCTGACGGATGAGGAGTTTGCCAACTTCCGCAATGTGGCCACCACCGGCATGGGCAAGAATCTGCTCTACCGCGGCTCCTCCCCCATCAATCCCGAGCTGGGCCGCAGCGGCTATGCCGATGCCGCGCTGAAGAAGGCCGGCGTCACCGTCATCATGAATCTGGCGGACAGCGAGGCGGATGCCAAGGCATATGAGGGCTTTGCCGACACCTATTATGCCGGCCAAAAGGTCATTTACCTGAATCTGGGTGTGGACTTCACCGCTCCCGAGTTCCAGGCCGGTTTGGCGGATGGTCTGCGCTTCTTTGCCGCTAACAAGGGCGTATACTATGTCCACTGCACCGAGGGCAAGGACCGCGCCGGCTTCGTCAACGCCCTGCTGGAGTGCCTCATGGGCGCCACCTTCAATGAGGTGGTGGAGGACTATATGACCACCTATTATAACTACTACGGCGTGGAGCCGGGCACCGATAAGTATACCGCCATTGCCGAGAGCAACATCATCAAGACCCTTCAGACCGCCTTCGGTGTGGAGGATCTGTCCAAGGCCGACCTGCAGAAGGGTGCCAAGGACTATATGAAGGCCATCGGCCTGACGGATGCGGAGATCACCTCTCTGATGACCAACCTGGGCTACAAGGCGCCCGCCACCGGCGATACCGGCGTGGTGCTGTATGTGGGCCTGGCCGTTCTGGCCTTGACCGGCGGCGTATTCGTTGCCCGGAGGAAGGAGCTGTTCTGATTCCTATCTCTGCCCCCTCCTATAACGGCAGGCAGGGACGCATTGCAAAATAGCGACTAAAAAAAGACGAGTAAGCAGTGCTTACTCGTCTTTTTTATAATTCAGGCGAAACTCAATATCTAAATTAAAGCCAGTATACCGCAGAAGGGTGAAACATCCAGCTGCTATTTTTGTTAAACAGTGCAATTCAGCTGCCGGCGCCAGCGGCGCGGCACCTTATTGACAGGCCGGGCGGGCAGCGTTTATAATGTATATTGTATGCTATATATCCATGAATTATAAGAGGTGAGCGTATGAAAGCTACAGTAGTCGTGGACAACCGGGGAAACGGAATCCTTTCGGGAGAATGGGGCCTGTGCATTTATATTGAGTATGGTGAAAAACACATTCTGCTGGACACAGGAGCATCTGATCTGTTCGTGCAAAACGCAGAAAAGCTGGGCCTTGATCTGACGGCAGTGGACGCGGCGGTGCTATCCCACGCGCATTACGATCACGCAAATGGCATGGAGGCATTCTTCCGCTGCAACAGCAGGGCAAAGTTCTATGTGGGGCACACCTGCGGGGCGGATTGCTACTATAAGAAGCTGTTTTTGCGGCGGTACATCGGTGTGCCGAAGACCGTGCTGCAGGACTTTCGGGATCGGATCGTGTATGCCGGGAAGGAGCCCACGGAGATCCTGCCGGGGGTATATCTGGCTCCGCACAAGACGGCGGGCTTGGCCCGGGTAGGTCGGCGGGAGAATATGTACCGCCGGACGAATGGCCGGTGGGTCCCGGACGACTTTTCCCACGAGCAGAGCCTGGTGCTGGACACAGAGAAGGGGCTTGTGATCTTCAACAGCTGCTCCCACGGCGGGGCGGCCGACATCATCCGAGAGGTGGCGGAGATGTTCCCGGGCAAGACGGTATATGCCATCATCGGCGGCTTTCATCTATATAACAAATCCAAGCCGGAGGTGCTGGCGTTGGCAAAGGAAATTCAGCAAACCGGCATCGCCTATGTGTGTACCGGGCACTGCACCGGGGAGCAGGCCTATCAGCTGCTGCACCGGGAGCTGGGTGAGAAGCTGCACCCGCTGCAGGTGGGCCTGGTCATGGAGTTTTAAGAGAAGAACACGGAGGAAATCAGAATGCTGAAAATCGAACATCTGACAAAGACCTATGGGGAGAAAAAGGCAGTGGATGACCTGAGCCTGCACATTCATGCGGGGGAAATCTATGGCTTTATCGGCCACAACGGCGCCGGCAAGACCACCACCCTTAAATCCGTGGCGGGAATTTTGCAGTTTGACGGCGGGGAGATTCTGGTGGACGGCAAGTCCGTGCGCGCCCAGCCCCTGGAATGCAAAAAGATGATTGCCTACATCCCCGATAACCCGGACCTGTATGAATACATGACGGGCATCAAGTACCTGAACTTCATCGCCGACATCTTCGGCGTGAGTGCCCAGGCCCGTCAAGAGCGCATCCGCAAGTACGCCGATCTATTTGAACTGACGGCGGACCTGGCCCAGCCCATTGCCGCCTACTCCCACGGCATGAAGCAGAAGCTGGCCATTATCTCCGCTTGGCTCCACGAGCCCAAGCTCATCATCATGGATGAGCCCTTCGTGGGCCTGGACCCCAAGGCAGCCCACATCCTCAAGGGGATGATGCGGGAGCTGTGCAGTGCGGGCGGTGCCATCTTCTTCTCCACCCATGTGCTGGAGGTGGCCGAAAAGCTGTGTGACAAGGTGGCCATTATCAAAGGAGGCAAGCTCATCCGCTCCGGCACTATGGAGGAAGTGAAGGGGGATGCCTCTCTGGAGTCGGTATTCCTGGAGCTGGAGGATGAATCATGCTGAAGATCCTGGTGAAAAAACAGCTGGGAGATATTTTCCGCAGCTATACCTACGACGCCAAGAAGAACCGGGCCCGATCCAAGGAGGCAACCATCGGCTTCACCGTGCTTTTCGTGGTGCTGATGGTGGGCGTACTGGGCGGCTTGTTTACCCTTCTGTCCCTGGCTATGTGCGAGAGCATGGCCCAGGTGGGTATGTCTTGGCTGTATTTCACGATCATGACACTGCTGGCGGCGTTTTTAGGCATATTTGGCAGCGTTTTCAATACCTATTCCACCCTCTACATGGCCAAGGATAATGACCTGCTGCTGTCGCTGCCTATTCCCGTGCGCACCATTATGGCGGCCCGGCTGGTGAGCGTGTATCTCATGGGTCTGATGTATTCCGCCGTTGTGCTGCTCCCGGCCATCATCGTGTACTGGGTGGTGGTAGGCATCACGGTTCCTGTGGTAGTAGGCTGCATGATCCAGCTGCTCCTTCTGTCCGTTTTCGTGCTGACCCTGTCCTGCGCCTTGGGATGGGTCGTCGCTAAAATCAGTCAGAAGCTGAAGAACAAGAGCTTTATCACGGTGCTGGTGTCCCTGGTGTTCATCGGGGCGTACTACTTCTTCTATGCCAAAGCCCAGAGCCTTCTGACAGAGCTGCTGGCCAACGCCGCCTACTATGGCGCGAGCATCCGCAGCGCGGCCTACCCGCTGTACCTGGTGGGCCGGGTGGCCATGGGCAATGGCTCGGCCATAGCCATTGTGTCGGCGGCGGTGCTGGGTCTGTTTGCCCTGGTGTGGTATCTTATCGCCCGGAGCTTTTTGAAGCTGGCCACCTCCACCGGGGCCGTAGCCAAGGTGGAGTACCGCGAAAAGGCCGCTCGCCCGCAAAGCATCGACCGGGCCCTGCTGGGCCGGGAGCTGAGCCGGTTCACCGCCAGCGCCAACTATATGCTCAACTGCGGCATGGGCATCCTGGGCCTGGTCATTGGCGCGGCGGCGCTGGTGTGGAAGGGCGGCAGCCTCCTTCCGATGCTGGAGCCCGTGTTTGCCGACAGACCCGGAGCCCTGTCGGTGCTGCTGTGTGCGGCATTGTGTACTCTGGTGGGCATGAATGATATGGCGGCGCCCTCCGTGTCTCTGGAGGGGAAGAGCCTGTGGCTGGCCCAATCCCTGCCGGTGACATCGTGGCAGGTGCTGCGTGCTAAGCTCAGGATGCATCTGCTGCTCACGGCCGTTCCGGCGGCGCTGTGCGGCATATGCGTGGCCGTTGTGAGCCCCGCCGGGGCGGCGCAGACGGCCCTGGCCCTGGTGGTAGCGGCACTGTTTACGGTGCTGTCGGCCCTCCTATGCCTGTTCTTAGGCCTGAAAATGCCCAATCTCCACTGGACCAGTGAGATCACCCCCATCAAGCAGGGCGGCGCTGTGGCCCTGGCCTTGCTGAGCGGCGTGGTGTATGCGGCGCTGCTGGCGGCCGGCTTCTTCCTGATCGGCTGGCGCATGGGATATATGGCATTCATGGCCGCCTTTGCTGTGGTGACGCTGGCGGCGTGTGTACTGCTGCTCCGCTGGCTCAAGACGAAGGGCTGCACCGTGTTTGCAAATCTGTGAAGAAGGTACCATGCGGATACGTTCATAAAAATTCGCCGTCTGCGCAAGGCATTCGATGCCGCGTAGGCTGTACAGGGCCTAAGCCTTCGCGTGAAATAAGGGAAACTGTTCGCCCTTTGGGGGAATAAGCGGTGCGGGCCCTTGTCAGGATGGATAGTTGGCCTTTTCCATTCAGGCGGCAGATGTATCCGGTCCTGGCAGGCAGCACTGCAGCACGCATGGGGCCCTATGCGATCTTCATCCGGCTATCGCCCCACCATAGCCCCCGGTAGTGAACGTCCATATAAGCGTATACGATAGAGAGAAGCGCCTGCTTCTCTCTATTGCCTTGTCAAGAGGGGAAAATGGGAGAAAAACGGAAATAGGAATTATTTGGAAGTATAATTGTATTATGTAAATCGACATTATTTTTTCAAGGCGAGGCCACGAAGAGGGAAAACTGGCAAATCAGCTTAAAAAGTCTTGAAAATAAAGGAAAACTGTATGTGGAAAACTCTGTGGATAATGTGGATAACAATTTGTAAAGTCGAAAAAGACTAAATATTATGTTAATCACTTGAAGGGAGTTGGGCGCGCCGCCCGGAAACAGAAAACGGCGGAAAAGGGCGGTTTTCCCCCTGGTGATTTTGACGAATACAGATAGAAAAGCGGCAGGGCTCCCGGAGACCGCGGGGGAATATGGGGAAAACCGCAGGGTCGAATACAGATTGTATTCCACTTGAGCCGAAAATGAGAGTTGACGGCACGAAAAAAAGATGGTATAATACCTACCGTCCGTAAAGGATATGCTTGTGTGGCTCAGTTGGTAGAGCAGCTCACTCGTAATGAGCAGGTCGCCGGTTCGAGTCCGGCCACAAGCTCCAAACTCCTTGCACTATCTGCGAGGAGTTTTTTTGCGCATTGACAAGGGGAAAAGCCGCAGGTATAATATATGCGGTACTATAAAAAGTAAATAGGTCCAGAGATGCTGTGCGGCTGTCTGCCGTAACGCCCGCATGCGGGCAGGAGACAGTTTAAAAGGAAAGGGTTAAAGCCCACGCGAACGGCACTGTAGGCGCAAGGATGCACGGAAGCGGCGAAGGCCGCCGGGACGAAAGTCCGCCATTGGAAATCAGGTTTCCGAGAAGGTACGCTGCAAACGGGGAGCGGAGGCTCCGGGGCGCCAGTCAGGAGAATTGCACAGCGGAGGACACCACCGCAGCGGGCGCTTTCTTCGCTACGTCATGATACCCACGAGAGAAGTCAAGGGCCGAATTTTTTCGCAATAGAAAAATCCGGCTCTTTTATGCCGCCGGTCTGCAGAGCTGCAGCGGGCGGCATCTTTCTACAGGGAGGCAAAGGGCTCCGGGCGGCAGTAAGGACAGCAAAAAAACGCAGGCAGAAAAGGAGGAGCACACAATGCGCATCAACTGGTTCAAGGACGAAAATCACCTGGTATACATCAACGGTGCCACCCAGCTGGCGGAGCTGGAAAAGGCGCTGCATTTTCCCGGCCTGGAGGAGGCGGCCAACGAGCTGCGGCAGCATCCCACGGCGGAGGGCTTTACCATCAAGGGGCCCAGGCGCACCAGCGGACGGCTGTTTGTGCCGGATCTGACCTTTGGTGAGCACATCGAGATGGGGGAGAATATTTTCTTCTTCATGGGGGAGATGCAGGAGTGCTATGTGATCTACTGGCCGGACGCGCCGGTAGCGAAGTAAAGTTAGGGCGGGACTCGCGTCCAGGCAGCCTGAGCAATAGGCGTAGAAACAGCAGTGCTTAAAAGTGATCCCCGCCGCCCGTTCCGGGCGGCGGGGATCACTTTTAAGCTGTCAGAAGGGGGATCAGTTACCGGAGGGCATTTTCCAGGCATGATGATCCGTGTGAAGCAGGTGGTGCGATTTGGCGCTCATGGGTGCGCCCAGGAAATCCCGATACAGGGCCATGACATCCGGGTTCTCATGGGAGAAGCGGACGGGCTCCGCCCGATCCAGGGCCCACAGTACGCTGCCGCGGCTCTCAGCCATCTCAACGCCGTCGTGAATAGGCTGTCCGCCGCCGCCGGCGCAGCCGCCGGGGCAAGCCATAACCTCTACAAAGTCATAGGACACATCGCCCTGCTCCAGGGCCCGCATAAGCTTGCGGGTATTGCCCAGGCCGCTGACCACCGCAATGCGAACGGCACCGGCGCCGGGAATCTCGAATACAGCCTCCTTCCAGCCGTCCATACCGCGGATAGCGTGGAACGCATCGGGGTCCGGATTGCTGCCCGTGACCATGCGGTAAGCCGTGCGCAGGGCGGCATCCATCACGCCTCCGGTGGAGCCGAAGACTACGGCTGCGCCGGTGCCGGTACCCAAGGGGCTGTCAAAGGGCGTCTCCTCCAAGGTGGCGGGGACGATCTGCTCGCCCCGGAACATGCGCACCATCTCCCGGGTAGTAAGCACCACATCCACATCCGGATCACCGCAGGCATCCGTCATATTGGGCAGGGCGCACTCGCTCTTTTTGGATACACAGGGCATGATGGACACCACGAAAATGTCGTGTGGGTCTGCACCGATGCTTTGGGCAAAGTAGCTCTTGGCCACAGCGCCGAACATTTGCTGGGGACTCTTGGCCGTGGAGAGGTTGTTCACAAACCGCGGGAACTGGCTCTTCACAAACCGCACCCATCCGGGGCAGCAGGAGGTGAACATGGGCCAGGTGTAGCGATCCCGATGGGTGAAGCGGTCGATAAACTCGGTACCCTCCTCCATAATGGTCAGGTCTGCGGCAAAATCTGTATCAAACACATAGTCAAAGCCGATCTGCTTCAAGGCCGTAACCATGCGCTGGGCCGTAGCAAATTTGGGGTCCAGGTGATAATACTCCGCCCAGGCAGCCCGAACCGCCGGGGCAATCTGCACCACGGTGATCTTCTTGGGATCGGCCAGGGCATCGAAAACCCTGCCGGTGTCGTCCCGCTCCTGCAGGGCGCCCACCGGGCAGTGGATGATGCACTGTCCGCAGAAGGTGCAATCGGAATCCCCCAGGCGGCGGGTCTTGCCCACGCCGATGGTGGTGCGGGAGCCGGTGCCCATCAGATCCCAGATGTTCATGCTCTGGATCTTGTCGCACACCTGCACGCAGCGCATACAGCGCACGCAGCGATTCTCAATGCGCACCACGGGGTTGGAGAAATCGTCCTCCGTCTTTTTCAGGTCGTTGGTGTAGTGGTCACCCAGGAGGTTATAGTCGTTGGTAAGCTTTTGCAGCTTGCAATTGCCGCTGCGGGTACACTTGGTGCAGTGGGTGTCGTGCTGGCTGAGCAGCAGACGCATATTCACCCGCCGGGCCTCCCGGGCCCGGGGAGAATTGGTATGCACCACCATGCCCTCGGCCACCACATTATCGCAGGAGGGGACCAGGCGCGGATACCCCTCGATCTCCACCATGCACAGCCGGCAAGCAGCAATTTCGTTGACGCCCTTGAGGTAGCAGAGGGTGGGGATTTCGATGTTCACAGAGCGGGCCGCCTCCAAAATGGTGGTACCCTCCGGCACGGAGACCGGCTTTCTGTCAATGATAAGCTTTACCATCTGTCAACTCGACCTCCTTTGAAGATACCATAGCCGTAATGATCGCACCGCAGGCAGCGAGAGGCCTCGGTAACAGCGCCCTCGTGGGTCAGGCCGCACTCAATGTCCTCAAAATCGCACTTGCGCTGGCAGGCTTCCCGCTCCGTAGTGTTGATACGGCCGTGGGGCGGACGGTTATTCAGCATGGGGCTGGGGATGTCAATGTCCACGGTGATCTCATGGCGGTAGCCCAGGTGCTCGTCAATATTGGCGGCGGCCACCTTACCGGCGGCAATGGCGCGGATGGCAGTGGCGGGGCCGGTAACGCAATCGCCCCCGGCGAAGACGTTATCCATGTCACCCACCTGGCCGGAAAGGCCGGCCACAAAGGCGCCGCGCTTAATGGGCACGCCGGCGGAGTCAAAGCCGCTGATCTCAACGCCCTGGCCAATGGCCACCACGACAATGTCCGCCTCGATGCGGACCTCGTCCAAATCAGCGTTGTGGGGCCGGGGCCGGCCGGCCTTATCCGCCTCGCCAATGAGCTGGGGCTGGACCCACAGGGCCTTGGCCACGCCGTCCTCGTCCGCCTCGATGCGGACCGGAGCGGCCAGCGCCATGATCTCGGCCCCCTCAGCCATGGCGCCGGTAACCTCATCGGGCAGGGCCGTCATATCCTCGATACGGCGGCGATACACGCAGGTAACCTTTTCGGCCCCCAAGCGGATAGAGCTGCGGGTAACATCCATGGCCACGTTGCCGCCACCAATGACCACCACCTTCTTGCCGGTGAAATCAGGCATGATATCATCGCCAATGGCGCGGAGCATCTCCACGGCAGACATGACGTTTTCACTGTCCTCCCCGGGAATGCCGGTCTTTTTATCCTGGTGGGCACCGATGGCAATATACAGGCAGTCATACTGCTTTTGCAGGTCCTCCATCCAGATATCCTTGCCCACAGTGACGCCGGTATGTACCTCGATCCCCAGAGACAGGATGGATGCGATCTCGGCATCCAACAGATGCCGGGGGAAGCGGTAGTTGGGGATACCGTAGCGGAGCATCCCGCCCAGCTGCTTGGCCTCCTCAAAAACGGTGACCTTGTGGCCCATGAGGGCCAAATAGTAGGCGCAGCTGAGGCCGCTGGGGCCGCCGCCCACAATGGCAACGGTCTTACCCGTGGCCGGGGCGCACGCAGGCTGGGGCACATCCCCGGCATGATCCACGGCATAGCGCTTGAGCCCGCGGATATTGATGGCATCGTCGATCATATTTCGGCGGCAGCGAGCCTCGCAGGGATGCTCGCATATATAGGCGCAGGCAACGGGGAAGGGATTATCCTTGCGGATCAGGCGCACGGCGTCGGCGCAGCGATCCTCACCTACCAGGGCCATGTAGCCGGGAATATCCACCCCGGCGGGGCACAGGGCCACACACGGAACGGGGTTCTTCAGCCCTGCCAGGCAGCGCTGGTGAAGGATGTGCTCCTCATAATCATCCCGGAAGCCCTCCAGCCCGTCCACCACCAGGCGTGCCGCGTCCCGGCCGATGGCACAATCTGCCGTGTTGACAATGGTTCGAGCTGTCTTCTCAATGGTAACCAGGGTGCTCATGGTGGCTGTGCCGGAAAGAACCTGCTCCAGGAGCAGGGCCAGCTGCCCCAGGCCGATGCGGCAGGGCACACACTTGCCGCAGCTCTGGGCATGGCAGAGCCGCAGAAAGCTCAATGACATATCTACCGGGCATAGCCCCGGAGGACTGGCGGCAATCCGCCGTTCTACATCACGATAGAGATTCTCCACCACAGTCTCGGCCTTGCTGGGAGACTTGATATCCAATCTGCTCATTCGCGATCAACTCCTTTTCTGATGATATGATATTAGAATGGCACAAACCGGCGGGAATGTCAATTAATTCGAAGAAGTTCTTAATATGTATTTTTTTTATTAGAATACACAGAAAATCACCGGAAAAAAGTTTTGGGAATTCCTTGCAGAAAAAGGAAAAAATTTCAGAAAAACGGCATACATATTCAGCTTTTTTCCAAAGGAAAATTCCGAGGTTTTCAGCCGCCGGTAGAGATATTTGTCGAATTCTGTCGGAAAATCCCACACATAATCGTATGAAATCGCTAAAATTTACTTGAAAACGACACTGAAATATGGTATATTATCCGCAAGGCAAGGGAGGGCTGTTGAGGAAGAATGGATTATGCGCTGAAAATTTAATATGTAAGGACGAGGGAGAATATGGAAATCAAGGCAAGCGTTGTTATAGCAGACGCAAGCGAGGAGTATCGAACGATACTGAAGAAGACCATGGAGAGTACAGGGGAATTCCAGGTGGTCGGAAGCGCCGGCTCCGGGGTGGAGGCGCTGCGGTTGGTACAGCAGCTGTATCCGCAGCTGCTGATTATGGACCTGGTTTTACCGGAGCTGGACGGATTCGGCCTGCTCAAGCAGCTGCAAAGCATGGGGGACCGGGCGCCGAAGATTATCGTGGTGTCTGCGTTCTGTGTGCAGCGCACCGTGAGCCAAGCGGTGCAAATGGGCGTGTGGTACTTTTTATCCAAGCCCTGCAGCGAAGAATCCTTACTGGAGCTGATGCGTCAGGCAGCCCAATCCCAGCAGGAAATGGGGGATTTTTCTCCAGCTCTGGAAGGGCAGGTGACAGCGATCATCCATGAGATCGGTGTGCCGGCGCATATTAAGGGCTATCAGTACCTGCGGGAGGCCATTCTGATTGCCGTGCAGGACATGGATGTCATCAACGCGGTGACTAAGGTGCTGTATCCTGAGGTAGCCAGCCGATTCTCTACCACGCCATCCCGAGTGGAGCGGGCGATCCGCCATGCCATTGAAGTGGCGTGGGACCGCGGGGATCTGGAGACCCTGCAGAAGTATTTCGGATACACCGTGAACTCGGCGAAGGGGAAGCCTACAAATTCGGAATTTATTGCCATGATTGCAGACCGGCTGCAGCTAAAGCTGCGGCGCAGCCGGGCCTAAGGCGCGGCAATGTCACGGACGTACACCAGCGCATGCGTCCGGTGGATAAACAGTCTCTGCCTATAATGAAATCACGCACCGGATTATACATCGGGTGCGTGATTTTTCTGCTTATGAATCAGGGGGCGGATTCCGCTTCGCCTTCTTCGTATTCTGCGGGCTTTCCCTTATAGATGTTCTGCATCTCCCGGTCCACCTCGAATACCGCCTCGGAGCACAGGCGCAGCCGGTTGGCGTCCTCCTGGGAGAAGGCCCGGGTGGATTTATAGCGCAGCTCGTGCTCCAGGCTGGCCCACATATCCATGGCGATGGTGCGCAGTTGGATCTCCACCGGCAGGTGCAATGTCCCTTCAGAGATAACAATAGGAACCTCCACGATCAGATGCAGACTGCGATAGCCGGAGGGCTTGGGTGTCTTTATGTAATCCACCTCCTGGATCACCCGAAAGGACTCGTTCCGGGTGAGCAGGCTGCGCAGATAATAGATGTCATCCAAATAGTTGCAGATAATGCGGATGCCTGCCACATCTTGGATATAGGCGTAGATATTGTCTATAGTAACGGCATGTCCCCGGCGCTGAAGCTTCTCCACAATAGAGTCCAGGGTCTTGATGCGGTATTCGATGTGATGGATGGGAGAGCGGTCATTGAGCGTGGCAAACTCCTCGTCCAGGATCTCCATCTGTGCCACAGCCACCTTTAATGCGCTGCGGTACAGGTGGTTCACCCGCACCATGCCTTGCGCCAGCTCCATCTCCTGCTGCGGGGTAGAGTTGGGCAAATGTACGTTTTTCAGGGACGGGCGGTTGGGTTTTTCGACCATCATGGCTGTTGCTCCTCCTTGCCCTGCGGGCAAAAATCTATCCTCGAAGCATATTATACCATAACCAAGGGATAAATGTATGAATAATTTGTGTTATTTGTAAAAAAACCGCAGCAGGCATTTTGCCTGCTGCGGCTGAGGTGATCCATCAGCGGATGCCTGCCAGGAAGCAGGTGGGGTCTTTTTTCAGCTGCTCCCGGCCCCAGCGGAGCATATCCGCTACGCTTACGCAGGCGGTGACGATGCCGCTTTCCCAGCGTTCCGCCGTAACGGATTGTAAAAATTCGTCCGGACAAGCGGTGCGGACATAATAGGGGTGGGCCTCCTCCGTGTTGGTAACAGCGGTAGGGCCCATGGCATCCGTGTAAAAGCCGTGCTTGCCCGCCAGGATGTCCAGGCAATCCTCCACAGCGTTGAAGGCTGTAGGGTAGCGCCCGGCGCCTTGGCCAAAGAAGCTGTGCCGGCCGATTTTCTCCCCATAGTAGGTGATGAGGTTGAAGTTTTTGGGCACGGCAGCCTCCAGGTCATGGCTGGCAACCAGAGTGGGCTCGATGAAGGCGCAGACGCCGCCCTCGGCCGCCTTAGCGGTGGCCAGGAGTTTGCATACAAAGCCGTGGGCCTGGAATGTCCGGATATCCTCATCCGTGACGGTGCGAATCCCGAACATGGGGATATCCTCCTCCCGGAGGAGGGTATCAAAGGCGATGTTGGCGGAGATAGTCAGCTTACGGCGCACATCATCGCCATCGATGTCGGCGGATGGATCTGCCTCGGCGTAGCCCAGCTCCTGGGCCTGCTTTAAAATCTCCGGGAAGGACACAGGGGCGGCGTGCATGGCGTCCATGATGAAATTGGTGGTGCCGTTCATGATGCCGCCCAGCTCGGAAATGGCATCCAGCCGCTTACAGCGCTCCAAATTTACAAGCCAGGGAATGCCGCCGCCCACGGCGGCAGTGCAGCGCAGGGACACGCCATTTTCTGCCGCCAGCTGCGTCAGCTGGCTGTAAAAGGCGCTGATGACCGCCTTATTGGCTGTCACCACATGCTTACCCGAGCGCAGAGCGGCGCAGATATACTCATAGGCCGGGTGCAGGCCGCCCATGACCTCGATGACGATGCCAATGGTGGGATCGCCCGTGATGTCGGCAATATCCGTCACCGCAAGAGTGCCCAACTCTGGCCGGGGACGGCGCACCAGCACCTTGGCGACGGTGAGGTCCGCCCGCTCCGCGCAGAAGTCCAAAATGCCGCCGCCTACCACACCGCAGCCCAGCAATCCAATGTTCATAAAATAACCTCCTCCGGGTCTGTTTTTTCTGCCCCCATTCTATAAGAATCGGCTTGGGATGTCAACAGACAGAGCAGAAATACGCAGCCCCGCACCGGGTGCGGGGCTGGAGATGATCCAAATTCAGTTTTCCCCCGGTGCAGTGGCGATCCACTGGCCCTGGCGCACCTGTACCTCCCCACGCTCCAGGGCGGTCAAAAGCTCCGGCTTTAGCCGAATACAGCCCTTTTGAAACAGCAGGGTAATGGTAGAGCCGGCCAGCTCAAAGTATCCCTTTTCCTGGCCCCGGCGCATGGGCTGATTTTCCCGGAGATTCACAATACCTCCCACCACCAGGGCGCCGATCTCCGTTTGCACCACAGGGCCAAAGTGATTCGTATGGAGCAGCGTCCAGCTGCGGCGGTTGAGGAAGAAGACGGGGTATTTCTCACAGGCGATGGGCTGCACACTGTGCAGCACGCCGGGGATAAAGTGATTTTCTCCCTGAAATCCATCGTCAATATAGCAGTAGTGATGGTAATCCGATGGGCACAGGCGCAGCACCAGGCAATCCCCGCCGGTGTAGCGGGCGGCCAGGTCCGCATCCTGGAGCAGATCGTGGAGGCTGTAGTGGGAGCCCTTGATGGCAAAGCTGCTGTCTTCTCGAATGGGATAGGCACTGAGCCAGCCGTCACAGGGACTAATGAGGTGAGAGGGCTCGGTGTCAAAGTCCGCAGGTGTCCGGGTACGGAGAAAGAGATCCCGATAGGTCCGGAAGTCCTTTTTCTGCGTCTCTGTCAGCTGGATTCCATTGCGCCGGGCATAGGGGCCGATCAGGGGCCGGGACAGGCGGGAGCAAAGGAATGCCACTGCCAGGCGGTCAGCATGGGTGGCAAGAATACCCTTGAGCAGCAGTCGGCCCGGCGCGGTCCCATACAGGAAGCGGACGAAGCCGGAATTTCCGCTCACGGCTTCACCCCCAGAAACACGATGACCAGCTCGGCGCAGCCCATGAGGATCATGAGGATCATGCCCGGCAGGCGAGGCTTCGCCAGCTTAAAGGGAACCAGAAAGGCCAAAGCCATTACCACCAGCAGCGCGGTGCCGAGGATGGGCAGGGGGCCATGCAGCAGCCGGGCCAGGCCCAGAACCGTGGGTAAAAACAGCGCAGCGGTGGTAACGGGTAGTCCCAAATACATCTCCCGCTGGCCGTTGTCGGCATCCTGCCGTTCCTCCTCATCTACATTGAACCAAGCCAGGCGAATCAGCGCCGCCAGTACATATAGTCCCGCTGCAAGGGCGGCATAAAGTGCGCCGCGAGCCGCAGCGTAAACCGTGACACCGGGCAGTACGCCGAAGCAGATGAGGTCGCTGAGAGAATCGATCTGCACGCCGAAGCGTTTCTCCTGTGGAGTCCGGTCTTTTTTTGTGGAGGCAATCTTCCCGTCGAACATATCGCATAGGCCTGCCAAAAGCAGGCACAGCAGCGCCCATGGGATCCGGCCGCCCATGGCGCAGCCGATGCCTGTGAGGCCCGTGAGCATCCCTATGTAGGTCAGTAACACCGTATAATTGTAAACACCCAGCATGTTATAAAAAATCCCTTCCCGTTTTTTCGGCGGCCGACAGTCTGTGTGTCGCCGGCCTTTAATGGTCTTTATCCTGCGGCCATATTTTCACTTTCCAGCAGCGCCGGTGAAAATATGGCATAGGGCAGGCATACAGCCATTTTACAAGTATTATATCATACAAAACGGCTTCTGAACAGTATAGATTTTAATTTGCCAAAAACAGGACCCCTCAGAGCTTGCCGCCTGCCATGGCAGGACCTTTTCCGCATTTGCGCCCGGTCTTTCCGGTACAGCATACCAAATGAACACTCTGCTGCCTGAATCATAAGGAAAAAGGCGAGAAAGCAGCCCCTTGTGGGGGAGCCTCCCCGCCTTTTTTTCTGCGCGCTATTTTGCTATGCGCCCTTTATTCCTTTTCATCCAGGTCCATGGTGGCGTAGGCGTTCAGGTCCAGCCCGCCCCGCCTTCCGGCCAGGTATTCATAGTAGCCCTGGGCGCCGATCATGGCGCCGTTGTCGCCGCATAGGCGCAGGGGCGGCACATACAGGGTGCAGCCTTCCTTTTCGCAGGCAGCCTTCAGGTCTGCCCGGATAATGGAGTTGGCGGCCACGCCCCCGGCGGCCACGATGGTCCTGCGTCCGCAGCGCCGGGCGGCCTCTATAGCTCGGGGCACCAGCTCGTCGCTGACGGCCCGGGTGAAGTCCCGGGCCAGGGCAGCCCGGTCCAAGGGTTCACCCTTCTGCTGGGCGTTGTGAGCCAGGTTCACCACGGCGGTTTTCAGGCCCGAGAAGCTCATGTCCAGGTCCGCGCCGTCTACATGGGCCCGGGGCAGGTCGTATACGCCCCCCTGGGACTGCCGGGCCAGCTCATCCATGGGCTTACCGCCGGGATAGGGCAGGCCCAGGACCCGGGCGGCCTTGTCAAAGCACTCCCCGGCGGCGTCGTCCCGGGTGGCCCCGAGGATTTCCATGTCCGTATAATCCTTCACATCCACGATAAGGGTGTTGCCCCCGGAGATGGCCAGTGCCAAAAATGGCGGCTCCAAGTCCGGAAATGCCAGGTAATTGGCGGCGATGTGCCCCCGGATGTGATGCACCGGGATCAGCGGCACCCCCAGGCTGTAGGCCACACTTTTGGCAAAGCTCACTGCCACCAGCACCGCCCCGATAAGCCCCGGGGCGTAGGTCACGGCCACCGCGTCAATATCCCTTTTGGTCAGGCCCGCATCGCAGAGGGCCTGATCCGTCAGGCCGGAAATGGCCTCCACGTGCTTGCGTGAGGCGATCTCCGGCACCACGCCGCCGTAGAGGGCGTGCATGTCCGCCTGGGAGAGGATGGCGTCGGACAGCACCGTGCGCCCGTCCCGCACCACCGCCACGGCGGTCTCATCGCAGGAGGATTCAAAGGCCAAAACATTCATGCTTCCGCCTCCCCATAGGTTTTTGTCAGGATCAGCGCATCCTCCTTGGGCAGGTCGTAGTAGTTCTTCCGCCGGCCCGCCTGCCTAAAGCCAAAGCTCTCGTACAGGGCAATGGCCGCTGCGTTGGAGGGCCGCACCTCCAGGGTGAGAAAGGCCAGATGATTGCCCCGAGCGAAGTTTTCAAACACGGCCAGGAGCTTTGCTGCCACACCCTGTCGGCGATACTCCGGGAACACCGCCACATTAGTGATATAGCCCTCATCGGCCACTACTAAAAGGCCCGCATAGCCAATCACTTTGTCGGTGTCTCCGTCCTGGGCCACCAAAAAGGCGGCACACTGATTTTCCAGCTCCTCCGCCAGCATTTTGCGGCTCCATGGCCGGGAAAAGCAGAGTCTCTCCAGCTTTTCCAGCTCCTCCAGGTGATCCGCGTTCATGGGTACGATCTTTATATGCATTTTCTTATCCTTTCGCCTCCAGCCAGGTTTTGCCGCTGTGGGCCTGGGCAGGCAGAGGCACGGACAGGCGCACCACGCCGCTCATTTCCTCCTCCAGCAGCCGCTCCACAGTCTCCTTTTCTTCCTCCGGGCACTCCACGATCAGCTCGTCGTGTACCTGCATGATGAGCTTTGCCGCCAGGCCCTCCCCCTTTAGGCGATGCTCCACCCGGACCATCGCCAGCTTCATAATGTCTGCTGCCGTGCCCTGGATGGGCATATTCAGCGCCACCCGCTCACCGAAGGAGCGCATGTTGAAATTGGAGCTTTTCAGCTCCGGCAGTGCCCGGCGCCGATGCATGAGTGTCTCCACATAGCCCTTTTCCCGGGCCGTCTCCACCACCTGCTCCATGTAGCGCTTCACGCCCCGGTAGGTGTCAAAATACCGCTCCATATACTCCTTGGCCTCTGCTACGGACACGCCGATGTCCTGGGCCAGGGAAAAGGCGGAGATGCCGTACACAATGCCGAAGTTCACCGCCTTGGCCGAGGAGCGCATCCGGCTCGTTACCTCCTCCGGCGCCACATGGAACACCTTGGCCGCCGTGAGGGTATGGAAATCCTGGCCGGACAGGAACGCCTGCTGCATAGCCTCGTCCCCGGAGATATGGGCCAGGAGCCGCAGCTCCACCTGGGAGTAGTCCGCGTCCACCAGTACGTTCCCCGGGGCGGCCACAAACATGCCCCTTATGCGGCTGCCCACCTCTGTGCGGGCGGGGATGTTCTGCAGATTCGGCTCCGTGGAGGACAGGCGCCCTGTGGCCGTCACCGTCATCTGAAAGCTGGTGCGGATGCGGCCATCCGGGTCCACCACCTTCAGCAGGCCGTCGGCATAGGTGCTTTTCAGCTTGGCATACTGCCGGTACTCCAGCACATCCGCCACAATGGGGGCCTGCCAGCGAAGCTTTTCCAGCACGTCCGCATTGGTGGACCACCCGGTTTTGGTCTTTTTCCCGTGGGGCAGCTGCATTTTTTCAAACAGAACCGTCCCCAGCTGCTTGGGGGAGTTGATGTTGAAGCTCTCCCCGGCCCGGTCGTAGATGCGGCCCTCCAGGTCCGCGATCCTGTCGGCCATATCCCGGCCAAAGGCCGCCAGGGCCTTTCCGTCCACCAAAAAGCCCCGCTGCTCCATCCGGGCCAGCACGGCGCACAGTGGCAGCTCCACGGTCTCGTAAAGCTCCGTCATGTCCATCTCCCGCAGCCTTCCCGGCAGAATGTCATACAGCGCAGCCACAGCGGAGCTGTAGCTATGCATAGCTGCCCAAGCGGCGGAGGTGTCTCCCAGGGGCGCAAAGGCGTCCTGTTCCAGCTGTGCGGGCTTCGGCAGCTCCTCGTTAAAATACGCCACAAACAGCCGCTGCAGGTCATAGCTCCCAGCTGTTGCGTCCAGCAGATAGGCCGCCAGGGCCGTGTCGAATATATACCCCTTCGGGTCCACTCCCCGCTCCAGCAGGGCGCGCATGGTGTCCTTAATGTGGTGGCCCACCTTACGGATGTCCGCAGCAAACAGCGCCGTCAGCAGCGCCTGCCAGTCGCCGCCATAGGTGTTCTCCTGCAACTCCGCCGCCCGGGCGGTGTCCGTTCCCATGTCCCACTGGACGGATAGAGCCGCCAGATCCGGCAGAGCATAAACCGTCACATGGTCCGCCTGCCGCCACATCTCCAGCAACTGCGCCGCCTGCGCTTCACCAGTGATCGGCTCCACCGTCACAGTACATTCTGTTTTTTTCTCCGTCTGGTGGGTCGGGGACAAGCCGTATTTTTCAATGAGCTTGGAAAACTCCAGCTTTAAAAACAGATCGTAAAGCTCCTGTTTAAAGGGTCGGCGCAGATTGTCCTCCGGTGCAAATTCCAGGGGCACATCCGTGACGATGGTGGCCAGCCAGTAGCTATGGCGAGCACTCTCCTCCCCCTCGGTCAGACGGCGGATGGCCGCAGGCTTGGCATTTATATCCGGCAGCCGCCGATAGATCTCGTCGATGGAGCCATACTCCTGTACCAAGGCCATGGCGGTTTTCTCCCCCACTCCCGGCACACCCGGGATGTTGTCAGAGGAGTCGCCCATCAGGGCCTTCAGGTCGATCATGTGAATGGGGTCAAAGCCGTAGGCCGCCCGGAAGGTCTCCGGAGTCATGTCCTTAGTGGTGGTCTGCCCCATGCGGGTAGACACCAGCTTTACCTTGGTGTGGTCGGTGATAAGCTGCAGGCTATCCTTATCTCCGGTCACAGCCACGCAGTCCCAGCCCACCGCCTCACACCTGCGGCTGATAGTCCCGATAAGGTCATCCGCCTCCCAGCTCACCAGCTCATAGCGGGGAATATCCATGGCGTCCAGGACCTCTTTTAGCACCGGCATCTGCATGGCCAGCTCCTCGGGCATGGCGTGGCGGGTAGCCTTATAATTTTCGTCTGCCTGGTGGCGGAAGGTAGGCTCCCGCCGGTCAAAGGCCACACACAGGGCTTCCGGCTGCTCCTCGTCCAGCAGCCGCTGCATCGTGGTCACGAAGCCGTACACCGCGTGGGTAAAAAGTCCCTCCCGGGTACTCAGCGGCCGGATGCCGTAAAAGGAACGGTTGATGATGCTGTTTCCGTCAATAACCATCAGCTTCATGGGTAACCCTCCGTGAAAAAACAGATATTATAATTATACGCTATTTTCTCGCTTAAAACAGCTAAAACTTCTCGGTGTGCAAAAAGCCTCGCAGAGTTTGCCGCCCGCAGGCGGCAAAGAGATGAGATCATTTTCTCTCGCGACATGTGCGTGAGAGAAAATACCGCTCAGGCTGCCAGTGTGCAATTTTGAGCCCTTGGCTCAAAATTATGCGCGCAGCAGCCTGCAAACTCTTTGTCGGAGAAAACGAAGTTTTCTCGACAGCCTCAATTATACGCTATTTTCCCGCCCAAAACAACCAAAACTCTTGACACCTCCCCGAATTGTGCTACACTTTTTCTTGTTGGCTCGAAGGGAGGGCTTTTTTTGCTGGAATCAATTTGGACTGTGGGCGAGCAGGTCCTCATATTATTCATCCTGTCCGGCGTCGGTTTCGCGCTGGGCAAGGCGAAAATGATCGGTGATAAGTTCAGCCGGGATGCCAGCCAGCTGGTGATGTATGTGGTGTCCCCGTGCATGATGGTAGTGGCCTTTCAGCGCAGCTTTGAAAATGAGGTGTTTCACAATTTTTGCATGGCTCTTTTGCTGTCGCTGCTGATCCATCTGCTGAGCATCACCGTAGCTCAGCTTTTCCTGCGGAAGAAAACAGAAAGAGCCGCGGCCCTGCGCTTCAGCGTAGTTCTCTCCAACAGCGGTTTTATGGGCTATCCCCTGCAGGCGGCCCTTCTGGGCACCATCGGTATTTTCTACGGCTCCGCCTATGTCACCGTGTTCACGCTCTGCTCCTGGACCTATGGCCTGATGCAGATGTCCGGCGGGCGGGTAAAGGCATCGGCCAAGACCCTTTTGCTCAATCCCGGCGTCATCAGTGTAGTGGTGGCAATGGCTCTGTACTTCGCCAGCATATCCCTGCCCGAGGTAATTCTCGCCCCTGTGACCTACCTGTCTCAGCTGAATACGCCCCTACCCATGGTCATTGTAGGCTACCAGCTTTCCCAGGCCAATCTTCTCTCGGCTCTCCGGGGTCGGGACATTTGGTTGGCCATTTTCCTGCGGCTTATTGCCATGCCCCTAATGTCCCTGGGCCTGTGTCTGTTGCTTCACGCTGACCACGCTGTTTCCGTGGCGGTGCTGTGTGCGGCAGCAGCCCCCTGCGCTGCCCTGCTGAGCATTTTTGCTACCCGCTACGAGGGGGACAAGTCCTTGGCCTCCAGCCTGGTGGCCCTTGAGACCTTGCTCAGTGCCCTGACCATGCCAGCGATGATAGGTCTGGCGGTGGCGCTCTGCTGAAAAATAAATCTCATCTGCCAAAGCAGAGGGCTGCGCGAATGGTTTCGCGCAGCCCTCTATTATATTGCTCTGCGCCGCAGCTGATTATTGTAACAGCTTGAATCCCATAATCACTGCGCCCAGCACCACCAGCACCACGCCTGTGGCCCGGTTCAGGGTCTTTGGTTCTGCCTTGTTGGCAACCACGGCAGCAATGCGTGCCCAAACCAGTGTGAAGATCACACACAGCACCCACACCAGGATATTCGGTAAACCGCCGATGATGAAGTGCGACACCGCCCCGGTCAGGGCCGTGAAGGTCATGATGAATACGCTTGTTCCCACAGCGGTTTTCAGCTCATAGCCCATCACGCTGGTCAGGATCAGCAGCATCATCATGCCGCCGCCTGCGCCGATAAACCCGCATATAAATCCGATCAGAACACCGCAGGCCACCGATTGAACCGCCCGTTTCCCGGCGGATACCCCCGTCATGGCCTCCTTTGTGGTCATAACCGGCCGCACAATGAATTTAATACCCAGTAGGAACGTCATGAACACCGAAAATCCACCCATGGTCGTACTCGGCACCAGCTTGGCCACATAGCTTCCCACAACGGTAAAGGCCAGGACACTGGCCATCATGATCAATCCGTTTTTAATGTCCAGGTTTTTGTTTTTATGATAGGTATAGGCAGAAATAGCGCTGGCCAGCACATCCGACGATAGAGCAATACCCACCGCCATATAGGGGTCCATATGCAAAAAGGTGATCAGCATAGGGCTGATGACTGCAGCGGCGCTCATTCCGGCAAAGCCGGTGCCCAGCCCAGCACCCATACCGGCAAAAAAAGTCACAACGACCGTCAGTAGAATCTCCATCAGTTATAATCCTCCTCCAGGATCGCATCCAAATTTTCCTCGATCCTGTGAAGCGCCGCAGAAAGTGCGTCCCGCTCCTTCTGATTCATGCCACTGTACAATCTATCGAAAAAATATTCTTGCAGCTGCCGCCCCTTTGCAATGACAGGCTGGGCCTTATCCGTACAGCGCAGCTGGGTTTTTCGCCGGTCTCCCGGCACCTGTTGCCGCTCCAGGTACCCTTCCCGCACCAGCCGATCCACATGCATCGAGACCAGGTTTGCCTTAATGCGGCGGATCTCGACAATATCACGGGCCGTACTGTAGGCGGGATTATTCCCCAAAAACAGCAGGATGTCAAGGGCCGTCTGCGGCAGTTCCAGTTCTTTACACAGGGGCTTGCACATTTTCCGATACGCCAGCGTAAACTTTTTGACGGTTTCCAATCGAGAATTCATAGCTCATCTCTCATTTACTTCTATTTTGAATCTTTCAATATTGAAGTATTATAGCACAGCATCTGCTGATGTCAAGAGTCCGATCTGTCAGAATAAAAACTTCTTTCTATATATACATCTCGATTACATCCCGACATAGATATTTTGACGCACATGTTTCGATGATAGAAGCATAATACATCCAATGGGACTTGAAAATAGGTGCAGTGAGAAAAGGGGTGCGCTAATCGCCCATACCCTGCGCCATAGTTCCGTCACGAGATTGTTTGCGGCAGGATTGGCCGCGAAAGAAGCGCGGTATTAGTGCAGGTATTCAATTGTGGTTTTTACCGATCAAAAGAGGGAAAGACGGTGGAGGAGCTGTTCAAAAGCAGCGCCAGCGCCAGCAGATCGGCACTGCCGCCGAGGCTAAGCCGGCATTCAATGAGAGCATCGTCCAGCGCCTGTGTCAGCGCGGCGCGCTGCTCCGGCGGCGCGGCCAGAATGGCGGCGGCCTGCTCCTTTACAAAGGCCGCGCCCTCGGCACCGCCTCGATGATAAAGATTGGTATCCTCCGTGTGGGCCATCAGCCAAAGGAGCACCGTCAGGGGATCGTGGGTTTGCAGCAGTTCGGCGGCCTTCCGGGCGGTTGGGAAACCCGCCAGCGCTTCCGCTCGTGCGCCGCCCACCTGATGGCGCCGCGCCACCTCCGCACCGTGGGTGTCCCGGGGCGGCGTCAGCTCCGCAGCCAATGCGGCGGCATGGGCGAATACATCGCCGCCCTCCGTTAGATACCGGCCCAGCGCCGCCAGCAGCACCGAAAAGGAGAACAGCGCCCCCTTGTGGGTATTGACACCGCCGGTGGCCCGGAACATGGCCGCCTCGGCCTCCAGCCCTGCCGCCTGTAAGGCGGCAGCATCCGCGCCAGACAGGCTCAGCGCCGTGATCCGGTGCAACCAGGGCGTCAATGCGTCGATGCTGCGCAGGAACAGGGGAAGATCCATGTCGCTGTGCGCACCGTTATTGCGTTCGTCTATCAGTCCCGGCTTCGGGGTCAGTCGCACCTCCTCCGTCAGTGCCTTTGCCGCCAGGCCGGCCAAATATCCGGCGGCGAAGTCCATCAGAATTTCGCGGGTGCGGTTCACAATGGCGTCCAGCCCATGGGCGCGGCTGCGGGAACAGACCGTCACCGGCCCGCCGCAGATAAGGCAGGTGCGCTGCACAAGGCGGGACAGCTTGTCGCCATCTGTGTCCAGCACATCCAGATCATACAGCCGCCCAACAGGTGTGGCGGTCTCCAGCGCCAAACAGGCGGCTTTCAGCTCCGCTGCCGGCCGGTCATACACCAGCAGGGCCTCGCAGCCGGTGGCGGGGCGGATGATCTCTGCTGCCATCGGCTGACCCAATGCATCATACAGGGCCTCCAGCCCCGTGTCGAAGGCCAGCGCGATCAGCGGAGAGGACTTCACCGGTCCGGCGATATTCATAGTGAAGGATACCAGCGGCAGGCGATAGGTCCGCAAAAGCCGACGCTGAGCATCCGCCCGTGTGTCATGGGCGCGGAGGACGTCCTCCAAAGTGACGTTGACAATAGGCATAGGTAGTCTCCGGTACAAGTGGTTGGATGTCGGCAAGCCGTCCCTCCGCCAAAAGGCGGCGGACGGCGGTGGCGGAGATGTTCTCCAGACGGGGGATCTCCGTGACGGAAACGCCGTAAGTGGGGAGTATTTCCTTCATCCGGCGGTTATAGGCGGCAGTGGTGGGAATACGGCCACGGGTCAGCGGTGCCACCACCACCGACAGGCTGGCACCCTCAGCGGTGTCGGGATGGCCGCCGATAGCGCCGCGGATCACGCCATCAGAGCCGGTCAGCACGTTGACGTTGAAATCCGTGTCGATCTCCAGTGCAGAGAGGATCACAAAGTCCAGCTGATCCACCGCCGCGCTGATCATGTGGCTGGCGTAATAGGTTGCGCCGATCTGGTGGTGGAAGTGGTTGTTTTTCAGGGACAGCGCCGCGTCCAGATCGAAGCTCTGGACGTCCAGCACGCGGTCGATGAGTCCCTCCTCATGCATGGCAGTGATTTGGCCGGTGATGCCGCCCAGCGCGAAGCGGCAGTGGATGTGCTGATCCAGCATTTTCTGCCGCAGGAAGCGGGCGGTGGCCAGGGATGCGCCGCCGCTGCCCATCTGCATAATTCCACCGGAGTAAAGCTAAATCGATTTCATCGCAAATGCGATCCATCATATCCACCAAACGATTGCGCTGCCGCAAGAAGTCTGTATAAATAAATAGTTCTTGTTATCTGCGTTATCCTTGGTGACCCCCATTGCCGCTCGGAGCTTTGGAAAGGTAGCCGGCAATGACAATCTGTCATAGTTATAGGGATCTGAGTAATTAAAATTCATATTTACCAGATCTCCGGCTATTTTTTTGATTTCACGATCCGTATTGGTTCTGCCTTTGAGCGCACGGCAGAACTGCTGAGCTTTCTCTTGCAATATGTCCAAATGCGGAAACACCGGAGATAAATCAAATTCGCCTTCCAGCCCACATTGAATCTCTTGCAGCATGCGTATGGTTTCTCCCATATAAGACAGAATATCTACCGGTAATTGGGTGCTGTTCGCCACCTCGCAGATCATTTCCGCGTTAATGTTGGCGTCCCGAAATGCGTTGGCAAAATCAACCTTGTCCAGCGTATCCGCGCGGCTGTGCCACCAATACCAGCCGCCCACCGGCCAAATATATAAGTTCAGAATAATCTACTGCTGTGTATCAAACGGCGGAATTGCTCCCGCAAAATGTGTAATATGACCTTCAGATTACACCCAAAATAAGAAAAGCCGCCGTCTGTTGGCGGCGACCCGGCGTGTCGAAAAGTTTTTTCATTCCGCAATCAAATGCAGGCAAAAAGAAAAGACACCCTATTGGGTGCCTTCTCTATGTTGGCGCTACCTATTTTTCCGGGCCGTCTCCAGCCAAGTATCGTGGGCAGAAG
>ERZ839767.939-NODE-939-length-48162-cov-13.019727_pt1 | contig 48162 bp, 41 predicted proteins | sample MGYA00519879_ERZ839767 | MGnify/ENA primary metagenome ERZ839767 (study PRJEB31850, sample SAMEA3708852) | human gut metagenome | biome: human gut; feature: human-associated habitat; material: faeces | place: China | collected 2014 ... | reverse complement strand
CGGATTCCGCATAAGGGCAAAAATAAGGGAAAATACATATCATTTCACTATCTAATGGGCTGAAAAGCCTGTAAAATAAGGAAAGTTCAGGAAATCTCTCCACAAATTCCGATTTGTACGACTCTCAAAGCTTCAGTCCATCAACTCACGCCGCAAGCTCCTGATGCCCGACGCTTCCCTTGAAGGCCCTGCCGTTCATCAGCTTTGCGCCTTTGCAGCTCAGTGCAAGGCGCTCGTTCGTCTTGCCAATGTCGCTTCCGCCGGTGGTCGCAAACAGGATAATCGTCGGCGCGACATACCACCGGATCGAATAGCCCACAAAAATCGTTTCGTAGTCCTTCATATTGTCCCGCCTTACGGCAATTTCAGAGAGTGAAGGCCGGAAAGCCGGTCAGAAGGAATACCCTCTCCTACAAATGAACGCGGGGGCGAAAGGCTCTGTTCGGCCTTTCGTCCCCGCGTTCATAAAAGTATAATTAAAGCCGGCAGAGGACTTTCGTGCCGCTGCTCCCCATTATACTCTTACTTACTCGCCTTATGCACACCGGTGAAGAAGTACCGGCCCAGGCCATCGCCAAACACTCCGGTAAACGACTCTGACAGGCTCCAGCTGCGGGTGCTGCAATACATGGGAATCACATTGCCCTTCTCTATCAGCAGGCGCTCCGCATCCTCCAGATAGGCATCCCGGGCCTCCTGGCTGGCAGACACTGCCGCCACGCGCAGGAGCATATCATAGGCGCTGGAGGTGAAATTGGCATAGTTATCCTCCTCACCCATGCGCCAGCGGTTGAGAAATCCCGTGGCGTCATTGCGGTCACTGGTGACACGCAGCGCTGCCAGCGTATATTCGCCCCGCTCCAACGCTTGGGTGATTTCCTCGCTGGAAACGCCCTTGAGCGTCACGCTCAGCCCCAGCTTCTCCTTCCAGGTCTTCTGCAGCAGCAGCGCCAGGGAATCTGCAGTGCCATCGGACTCATAGAGCATAATTACCGGTGTCAGGCTTTTCAGCTTGGTGGCAGTGTAGCCTGCCTCCTCCATCAGCTCCTGGGCCGTCTGACAGTTTTTCTCGTAATTCTCGCTGTCATTGTCCACAGCGGAGCCGAAATCACGGAACTGGTCGCCCGTTGTGCTGCGGATGCCCCAGGTCACCAGCCCCTCTGCCGCCAGATGCGTCCGGGAGCCCAGCAGCTCGGCAATGGCGTTGCGGTCAATGACCAGGCCCATGGCTCGGCGGACATTTTCATTGCTGGTCAGGTCGGACAGCTGGTTCAACAGCACCACGCTGGTCTCGGGATAGTAATCCGGCATCCAGCTGTCTATCTTCTTGGCCACAGCCTCGTCCGTCAGTCCCAGGACGAAATCCGCGTCCCCCTTCTCAAAAAGGGAGTTGGCCGTCTTCGCGTCTGCTGTAAAGCGGAAGCTGATGCTCATCGGTCCCAGGCGGCGGGCATCGTGATAGCCATCCGTCTGCTGCAGCAGCATCGTGTCGTTTTCCCAGGATGCAACGGTATAGGGGCCATTGGTGACCAGGGTGTCCGGCGACATGGACCAATTCTCCTGAGTCGCTGCGGCGCTCTGTACCGGCATAGTCGCCGCCGCTGTGCAGACGCTGTCGATGAAGTACGGACAGCGCCCGGAAAGCGCCACCACAAAGGTCTCGTCATCCGGTGCGGAAACCTGCAGCGCATCCTCTCCCGTCCGGGCAGCGCTGTAACCGGCTACCATGTCCAGGATTCTAGCGTTTTTTGAGCCGGTAGCAGGATCCACCAGCCGTTTCCATGCGTATACGAAATCCTGGGCAGTGACCTTGGTACCGTCGGACCAGGCGGCACTGGAGCGGAGCTTGAAGGTGTAGGTCTCCTGCCCCTCAGCCGTGGTGTCACACTGGTAGCTGCGGGCCACTCCGTTGACTGCCGTGGTACCGCCGCTTCCGTCGGATTGCAGCTTCATAAGATTTTCAAACAGATGGCTGACCACGGTCTTTTCCTCATCAGTGGCGGCCAGGGCCGGGTCCAGCGTGGCCGGAACGCTGCCCATGGCCACCCGGAAGGAAACGCCGTTCTCCCGGTGGCAGCCGCTCAGCAGCCCCAACAGCAGCACAGCTGCCAGCAGCGCCGCCACAGGTCGTTTCAGTTTCATCATAATGCGTTTGCTCCTTTTGCATCCAATGGATTTATTTCTTTTCCGGCTCCACATGGCCGTTTTCATCCACCGCAGCAGAGATGATCTGGCTGCGGGTGTTGCGGGCTATATCGTCCAGCCGCATACGGCTTGGGAAATCCGAAAGCAGGGTATAGGCCACGCCGTGGCGCTTAGCCCGGCCTGTGCGGCCGATGCGGTGGATGTAATACTCGTTTTCATCGGGGACATCGTAGTTAAACACCGCGTCCACATCGTCCACGTCGATGCCCCTGGCGGCCACATCCGTTGCAACGAATACGCGGAGCTTCCCCTCCCGGAACAGGGCCATCACCGCCTCCCGCTTGCGCTGGGGGATGTCCCCGTGGATGCACTGGGCATCCAGGCCACGCATCTGCAGGAACTTGGTCAGCCGCTCCGTGGAGCCCTTGGTGTTGCAGAAGCACATGACCCGCTCCAGCTTTTCCCCGGTGATAATGCGGGCGATGGTGTCCACCTTTTGGTCGGAGGGCACCTCTATGCGATATTGCAGGATATCAGGCTTATTCTCCTTGGTAGCCTGAACAGTAATCTCCTCAGGATCCCGCTGGTAGACCCAGGAGATGTCCATAACTTCCCGGGAAATAGTAGCGGAGAACATGCCCAAATTCTTGCGGTTCGGGATCTTGTCCAGGATCCGCGTCACGTCGTGGATGAAGCCCATGTCCAGCATGCGGTCTGCCTCGTCCAGCACCACGGTCTGTACCTCCTTCACCGTGACGGTACGGCGCTTCATGTGGTCGGACAGGCGGCCCGGGGTGGCCACCACGATCTGGGGCTTCCGTTTGAGGGCATTGATCTGCTTGCCGATGGGCTCGCCGCCATATAGGCACACCACCCGCAGCCCCTCGTGGTACACGGCCACCTCCCGCAGCTCCTGGGTGATCTGCATGGCCAGCTCCCGGGTGGGTGCCAGGATCAGCGCCTGCACCGCCTCGCTCTCCCGGTCCATGCGCTCAATAATGGGCAGGCCGAAGGCCATGGTCTTGCCGGTGCCTGTAGGGGCCTTGGCAATGACATCCTTCCCTGCCAGCATGGGCGGGATGCAGCCCGCCTGCACGGGCGTCGATATGGTATAGCCCTTGTTTCGGATGGCGCGCATGGTGGACTCCGACAGGCCAAAGGTATCAAAGGGTACACCCTGTGTAATATCCATAGTATTTATCCTCTTTTTGTCACAATTTGTCATAGTATATCAATATACATTTTACCACAACTGTCAACCAATGAAAAGAAAAAAATGACAAGTCAGAAGCAGAGCAAGATCGGCTCCTCCGGTGCTCTGCCCCACCCCATGCAGGCAGGAAGCATGGGGACGGATCGCCGCAGCCAGTCTGCGGACTCTCTACGCAATAGTAAGGGCGAACGGCACAAAGCGGCGGCACCTGATTGGTGCCGCCGCTTCGGGGATAAGCTCCTATTTTTTTATTCTCTGCAGGGAACGTGCCAGATATCCCGGGCATAGTCCCGGATGGAGCGGTCCGCGGCGAACACGCCGCTGCGGGCAATGTTGTGCAGGCTGATCTGATTCCAGCGGGTGCGGTCACCGTAGCTCTCCATCATGCGGCGGCCGGCGTCGCAGTAGGACACGAAATCCGCCAGGAGCAGGTACTGGTCCGCCGGGCAATCGCCGCCAAAGAGCAGGCGGCGGTAGATATCCTCGTAGCTGACCCCATCCCGGAAGCCGTCCCGGATGGAATCCAGCACCCGGCGCAGCACAGGATCCCGGTCATACAGCAGCTTGGGGTCATAGTGCCGGGAGAGGGCGGCGGCCTCCTCCGCCTTCAGACCGAACAGGAACATATTCTCGTCACCCAGCACCTGGTGCATTTCCACGTTGGCCCCGTCCAAGGTGCCGATAGTCACGGCGCCGTTCATCATGAACTTCATATTGCCGGTACCGCTGGCCTCTTTGCCGGCAGTGGAGATCTGCTGGGATACCTCGCTGGCGGGCATGAGCATCTCCGCCATGGAGACCCGATAGTTCTCCAGGAATACCACCTGCAGTCTATCCTTGCAAATGGGGTCGTGATCGATCTGATCGGCCACGGAGCCGATGAGGCGGATGATCCGCTTAGCCACGGCATAGCCCGGGGCGGCCTTTGCGCCAAAGAGGAAGGTCTGGGGACGGAAATCCATATTGGGCTCGTCCTGCAGGCGCTGATAGAGATAGAGAATGTGCAGCACATTCAGCAACTGCCGCTTATACTCGTGCAGACGCTTGACTTGCGTATTGAACACGGCATCGGTATTGAGCACCACGCCCTGCTGGCGCTTGGCCCAGTGGGCAAAGCGGTCCTTATTTCCCCGCTTGATCTCCGCCAGCTGCGCCAGCACCGCGGCATCGTCCGCGAAAGCATCCAGCTTGCTCAGGGCATCCGGATGCAGCAGGTAGTCATCGCCGCCGGTGAGGTCACAGATGAGGCTGTGGAGGCCGGGATTGATCTGACTAAGCCAGCGGCGGTGGTCCACGCCGTTGGTAACGTTGTGGAATTCCTCCGGGTGCATCTGATAGGCGTCCCGGAACACATCCCTGCGCAAAATCTCCGTATGCAGGGCGGATACACCGTTGACGCTCATGCCCCCGGCGATGCACAAATTCGCCATACGCACGCCGCCGTCCCACACGATGGCCAGCTTCTCCGTCTTGGCGGGATCGTGGTAGAAATCCTCCACCTGCTTTTGCCAGCGGTGGGCAATCTCCACGATGATCTGCCAAATACGGGGCAGAAGCGTTTCAAACAGGCTTTGGGGCCAGCACTCCAGCGCCTCAGCCAAAACCGTATGGTTGGTGTAGGCCACGCTGTTTTTGGTGATCTCCCACGCCTCGTCCCAGCCCATGCCCGCATCGTCCATGAATATGCGCATCAGCTCCGGAATTACCAGCGTGGGGTGGGTGTCGTTGATCTGAATGACGTTTTTTTCATGGAAGTTCCGCAGGGTACCGTACACCTCCAGATGCTTGCGGGTAATGGATTGGATGGTGGCGGATACGAAGAAATACTGCTGCTTCAGGCGCAGAGATTTACCCTCATAGTGATTGTCCTCGGGATAGAGGACCTTGCTGATGGCATCAGCCATGGTGCGCTCCTCGCTGGCCTGGAGGTACTGGCCCCGGCTGAACAGCTGCATGTCCACGGGCTTTGGGCTGCGGGCCTGCCAAAGCCGCAGGGTATTGACATGGTCGGTCTTATAGCCGGCAATCTCCATATCACAGGGCACAGCCAGAACTCTTGTGTAGTCCTCGTGGACCACCATCAGCTGGCCGCCGTCCCACTTGGTACGAACGGTGCCGCCAAAGTGGACCTCCTCCGTCTCCTGGGGCCGAGGCAGCAGCCACGCGCCGCCGATGTCCTGCCAATCGTCAGGCAGCTCCACCTGCTGACCCTCCACGATCTTCTGCTTGAATATGCCCAGCTCGTAGCAGATGGAGTAGCCCGTGGCAGGGATATTCAGTGTGGTCATACTGTCCAGATAGCAGGCAGCCAGGCGGCCCAGGCCGCCGTTGCCGAGGCCGGCATCCGGCTCATGCTCAAACAGATCTGCCGCCTTGAAGCCCAGCTCCTCCACCGCCTGGGTAAGGGGTTGAGTCAGGCCCAGGTTATAGGCGTTTTTCATGAGGCTGCGGCCCATGAGAAACTCCAGGGACAGATAATGCACCTGTCGGAGCTGGCGGGCGTCCGTATCCTCCCGGGTGGTAATGTTCCGCTCGGCCATGATGTCCCGCAGGACCATGGCGCAGGCCCGGAGCATATCCCCATCCCCTGCCTGCCGAGGGGTGCAGCCGCAGTTGATGCGCAGCTTCTGCACAATGGCTTCTTTCAGTGTATCCTTGGTCATTTGTGTTTCACCTCGATGTGTCGGTAATATTCTCATACAGAGCCTCATAGGCCCCGGCGCTGACGTTCCAGCTAAAATCGTCGGTCATGCCGCACCTCTGCACCCGGCGGAAGCCGTGGAGGTCGCTCCGATACAGCTCAACCGCCTGGGAGATGACATACTGCATGTCAAAGGCGCTGTAATTGGCAAAGACAAAGCCGTTGCCGTCCTCCTGCCCCATCTGGCAGGAGCGGACGGTATCCGCCAGGCCGCCGGTCTGGCGGACAATAGGCACAGCGCCGTAGCGCATGGCGATCATCTGGGAAAGGCCGCAGGGCTCGGAGCGGGAGGGCATCAGAAACAGGTCGCTGCCGGCATAGATCCGGCGGGCCAGCTCCTCGTTATACCCAATATAGGCGCAAAGCCGGCCCTTATAGCGGTTTTCGGCGTAGCGGAAGAAGCTCTCATACTGCTCCTCCCCGCTGCCCTGGAGCACCAGCTGGCAGCCGGTGCGCATGATATTGTCCAGGCTCTCGCAGATGAGGTCGATGCCCTTGTGTCCCACCAGGCGGCTGACCATGGAAATAACAGGCACATCGCTCTGCACCTGCAATCCCAGCTCCTGCTGCAGGGCCTTCTTGCAGGTGGCCTTGCCCCGGAGGTTCCGGACACTGTAATGGGCCGGGAGTACCGGGTCCGTGGCCGGGTCGAATACGGCGGTATCAATACCGTTTACAATGCCGCTGAATTTCTCCCCGCAGCGCTGCACCACGGACTCCATCCCCTGGGCGTAGGCGCTGAGGCAAAGCTGCCGGGCATAGGTGGGACTGACGGTGGTGACGGCATCGGCGCAGAGCATCGCCCCCTTCATGAGGTTCACGCAGCCGTCCATCTCCAGGGTGCCGCCGTCATACCAGCCCCGATCCAGGCCGAATAGATCCGACACCGTATTCGCTCCGAACTTGCCCTGGTACTCAATATTATGAATAGTGAACACCGTGCGGATGCCCCGCAGGGCGTCCCACCGGCCGGTGAGGTCCTGACGGTACACCGGCACCAGGGCCGTCTGCCAATCGTTGCAGTGAATCACCTGCGGCATCTCGTCCAGCAAGGGCAGCAGATCCAGCACCGCCCGGGAGAAAAAGCCGAAGCGCTCGCCATCGTCCCCCTCGCCATAAAGCCGGCCCCGTGCAAAGTAATGCTCATTATCCACGAAATACCAGGTGACACCCCGGTACTCCAGGGAAAACAGCCCGCAGTACTCATGCCGCCACGATAGGTTCACATAGATAAACCTGTGGAAGGTCATCTGACGGCGCCATTGCTTAGAAATGGTGTCATACAGCGGCAGCATCACCGCCACATGGTGGCCCCGGGCCGCCAACGCCACCGGCAAACTCCCGGATACGTCCGCCAGGCCGCCGGTTTTACAGAAGGGGGCGGCCTCCCCCGTTACATACAGAATATTCACCTTACATTACACCTCCGCGCCTTTGCCCAGCACCAGGGGATACCTCTCTGCACCTTCCAGATGCACACCCGGGCCGATCCTTACCGCTTTATCCGCGATGACGTGGCGCACCACGGCGCCCTTTTCCACCACGGTGTCCTTAAATAGAATACAGTCCTCCACAACAGCACCCTTTTCCACCCGAACATCCCGGCTGAGGATGGAACCCCGGACGCTGCCCTGGATGTCGCAGCCGTCGTCCACCAGGGAGTTCACGCAGCCGCCCTGGGGATCCATATAGGTGGAGGCGGCGTCATTTTCTTTGGCATAGATGGGTCTGTCGGGGCAGAACAGATCCTGCCGCACAGCGGGGTCCAGCAGGCGCATGCTGCTGGCATAGTACCCGGCCACATCGGTGATGTGGGCTGCAAACCCGTGAAAGGCATACCCCCGGATGTGCAGCTCCTTGGTCAGGCCCTGGAGGACGCAGCCCTGGAAGCTGTACTCATGGCGGCTGACAAATCGCTCCACCAGGGAGAGCAGCAGATCTGTCCGCAACAGGAAGATCTGCAGGCAGCGCAGGCCCTGGCGCTGCTCCTCCACCGCCTCCATCACCCGGCCGGTTTCATCCAGGTTCAGATACAGGCCGTCCCCTGTGGAGGGGGCACACACCACAGTGATGTCCGCGCCGGCCTTTATATGCGACTCCAGCACCGCTTTCAGATCGATATTCAGGGCCACATCGCTGTCGGCCAGGAGCACATAGTCCTGCCGGATATGGCGCAGGTAATCCTTCACCACGTCCAATGCCTCCAGCTTGCCCCGGAAGCGGCCGTTGCCCCGGGCGCTGTTATAGGCGAACACCGGCAGCAGCGTCAGGCCGCCGAAGCTGCGGGAGAGATCCCAACTCTTGCCGCTGCGCAGGTGATCCATCATGCTCTGGCACTTGCCGTGCATAATGACGCCCACGTCCCGGATGCCGGCGTTGACCATGTCCGAGAGGATGAAGTCCACCATCCGGTATGAGCCGCCAAAGGGCACAGAGCCGTGAATACGTGGCTCCGTCAGCTCCCGCAGGCCGTTGCTTTTTTCATAGGAAAAGATGATGCCGTGTACTCCGTTCATACCTTAACCTCCTGTCCGTGGGTCTTATCCAGCATAGCTCCGGCGGGGACCGTTTCCCCGGGGGTCACCTCCGTCTGTGGGCCCAGCACCGCCACGCCCCATTTATCGGGGTCGGCGGCAGTCTCCGGCCCGGCGCCTACATGGGCGCTCTCGCCCACCAAACTGTTCTCGCCCAGGATGGCATATTCCACTCGGGCGTCTTTTTTCACCACCGCACCGGGCATAAGCACGGAGTAGGTGACTACGGCGCCCTCCTCCACCACGGTGTTGTAGCCGAGGACGGTGTTCTTCACCTCGCCCCGGATGTCGCAGCCCTTGGCCACGGCGCTATTGCCCACATCGGCCGTCTCGGCAAAGAAGGCCGGCGGGCAGGAGGGAGTGCGGCTGTAAATGGGCCAGCGCTTATCCAGTAGGTTCAGCCCCGAGCCCGGAGAGAGCATATCCATATTGGCATCCCACAGGGAGTCCAGGGTGCCTACGTCCTTCCAGTATCCCTCAAAGCGGTAGGCCACCATCTTCTCCCCGGCCTTCAGCATGGCGGGGATGACATTCTTGCCGAAATCATTGGCCGAGTCGGGGTCAGCATCGTCCTGCAGCAGGTAGGCCCGGAGCTTTTTCCAGGTGAAGATGTAAATGCCCATGGAGGCAAGATTACTCTTAGGCTGCTTGGGTTTTTCCTCAAAATCGGTGATGACGTCCGCTTCGTCCACATTCATAATGCCAAAGCGGCTGGCCTCCTGCCAGGGCACCTCCATCACAGAGATGGTGCAGTCGGCCCCGGTCTCCTTATGGCGGCGGAGCATCAGAGAGTAGTCCATCTTATAGATATGATCCCCGGAAAGCACCGCCACATACTCCGGATCATACAGATCTACAAATCCGATGTTCTGGCAGATGGCATTGGCCGTGCCCTTATACCAGGTGGCGCCGGTATTGCTTTGATAGGGGGGCAGGATATGTACGCCTCCGTTCATGCGGTCCAGCTCCCAGGGCTGGCCGCTGCCGATGTAGTTATTCAGCTCTAAGGGACGGTACTGGGTCAGCACACCCACGGTATCTATGCCGGAATTGGCGCAGTTGGACAGAGGAAAGTCGATGATTCGGAATTTCCCCCCGAAGGGAACCGCCGGCTTGGCCATGTCCCCGGTGAGCACATAGAGCCGGCTGCCCTGACCCCCGGCCAGCAGCATGGCGATACATTCTTTTTTCACAGATGATTCGCTCCTTTCTTCCGGTTATACTTTCCAGCGCCCCGCAGATACACCGTACCCAGGGGCGGGATCCGAACAGCGATGGAGGTCTCGCGCCCGTGGGACGGAACAGCCTCCACCGGTATGGGTGTTTCATTGATGGCACCGCTGCCGCCCCATTGCGGGGCATCGGTGTTGAAAACCTCCTTGTATTCCGCCCTCTCCGGCACGCCGAAGCGGTAATTCTCCCGCAGCACCGGAGAGAAATTCACCGCGCACACAAGCTCCCGGCCCCGGCGATCCCGCCGGAGGAACACGATGACGTTGTTGTGGTTATCGTCCGGCACCAGCCAGGTAAAGCCGTCCCAATCCAGGTCGTTTTCCCACAGGGCCGGGGTTTTCCTGTAAAATCGATTCAGCGCCCGGATGCACCCATGGGCGGCGGAGACCAATGGATCCTGCAAAACGCCCCAATCCAGCTGTCCGGCAAAATCCCATTCCTTCCACTGAGGCAGCTCACCGCCCATGAATAGAAGCTTGCACCCCGGGTGGGCCAGCATATAGGCTAAAAAGCCCTTCACTCCGGCCAGCTGCATTCTCTCGTCTCCGGGCATCTTGCCCCGGAGGGAGCCCTTCATATGCACCACCTCGTCATGGGAGATGGGCAGCACAAACCTCTCAGAAAAAGCATACACCATGGAAAAAGTGACATCCTTGTGGTGGTGTTGGCGAAAATAGGGATCCATCTTCAAGTAGTGGCACAGGTCGTTCATCCAACCCATGTTCCACTTCAGGTCAAAGCCCAGCCCCTCGTTCCCCGTCACATGGGGCCAGGCGGTGGACTCCTCCGCGATCATCAGCGCGCCGGGCCTTTCCCGGTGAACGGTGCGGCACAGCAGCTGTAAAAACTCTACCGCTTCCAAATTTTCCCTGCCACCGTTTCGGTTGGGCCGCCACTGGCTGCGGCCGTAATCCAGGTACAGCATAGAGGCCACAGCGTCCACCCTGAGGCCGTCCATATGATACTCCCGCAGCCACCACATGGCCGACGAGAGGAGGAAGCTGCGCACCTCGCCCTTTCCATAGTCAAAGACCCGGGTGCCCCAGCCCTCATGCTCCCATTTCAGGCTATCGCCGTATTCATACAGGCAGGTGCCGTCAAACTCCAGCAGGCCCTGCTCATCCTTGCAGAAATGGGCTGGCACCCAATCCAAAAACACCGCCAGGCCCGCCCGGTGGAGCCGATCCACCAGGTACTTAAAATCCCGGGGGGTGCCATAGCGGGAGGTGGGGGCAAAATATCCCGTACACTGATAGCCCCAGGAATCATCCAGTGGGTACTCCGTCACAGGCATCAGCTCCACCGCCGTGTAGCCCATGTCCGACACATACTTGGCCAGCTCATCCGCCAGCTTTCGGTAGTTAAAGGGATTGCCGTCGGCGTAGCGCCGCCAGGAGCCCGGATGCACCTCGTAAATATTCAGGGGCCGGGTCAGCAGTGGCTTGTCAACAAGGCTCTTTTCCCATGCATCGTCCTGCCAATCATAGTCCAGAGGTGCCAGCTTACTGTCCGTCTCGGGGCGGGTGGCAGCGTGAAAGGCGTAGGGATCCGCTTTCCACACGCTTCTCCCATCAGCCCGGGTCAAGCAGAACTTATAGCTGTCGTAATCCTTCGCCCCGGGGACAAAGCACTCCCACACGCCATCTGCGCACTGCATGGGAATCTGCTCCCAGCCGGAAAAGTCCCCGGCCAGACGCACCGCCCGGGCGTGGGGCGCCCACAGCCGGAATCGGAAGCCGCCGCATTCGGGATGCGCCCCGAACCAATCCGCCGCGGCGCACCAGGTGCCGCCAAAAAAAGCCTCTTTATCCACCTGCGCCACCTCCTCATTCTCTCCATTCTATCATTCCGCCGGGACAGAGCCTGCCGAAACGAACGGAATCTGATTGCATTATTTTACCCTAATTCCCGCGCTCCGTCAAGAAACGTATACAGCGGCGACTACCCCCCGAAAGGGCAGCCGCCGCTGCATAATTCACTCCGATTGCTCCTGCTGCAGCGCAGCACCCATGCCGAAATCCTCGGCTGCGCTGCCGCCGTCCCGCCGGAGCATCTGCTCCATCACACGGATATCGCTGTCCACATCCATGGCATCGGATTGATAGAGCTGATCCAGCTGCCGCTCAAAGCCCGCCACGATCTTATCCATTGTGTCGGCAATACGCTGCTTAGCCTGAGACACATTCCCGCCGCTGACGCCGGCCTCCTCAAAGTCAGCATAGCTATCCAGCAGCTTTTGGGTGGTGGGCAGGTAGTAGTTGAGAAAGGTGGACGCCTTGGCTTTCTTGGCCGGTTCCTCCTCCACAATGCGGAAAATTTTACCCGCCAGCTCCTCCAGCCGGTCAATCTTGGCGCTGATGGCGGGGTCAGCAATGCGGTCATTGGCCCGGCGGATATCCCGCAGCTGGCCGCTGTAGCCCTCCTCCGCCTCCGCCGGGGCGGGCTGTGTCTCCTTTTGGGCCTGCTCCAGGCCCTCGGCCGCCTCAAAGGTGCGCACCAAGACGCCCCGGCCCAGGTCCAGGTAGGCCTCCTTACCCCAAAAGCCCTTCTGCACCATCTGCTCCAGGTCGTTTTCCACCCGGCGGGTGGACACATTTGCGGCTGCAGCCAGCTGGGATATGGTCACCGTTGGCTTTTTTCCGGCGATGGCCTGATACTTGGCATAGCGGCGCAGACGGCGGCGCATCCAGTGGCTGCCCAGCAGCAGCCCCAGGCCCCCGGCGGTGATGCCCATGGGCCAAAATGTGTACTCCAAAAACGCTCTCCAGTTGCCGTACTCCAGGAAGAACAGGTTATCCCCCAACGCGTTAAACAGGATGATGGCGCCAATTACGGTCACCACAAGACCGATGTTCCGCATAACATTCGCATTGCTGTCAGAGATCTTTGGGGTACGGGTGATGCTGCTCTTGCGCTTCCTGCTCTGAGCCGCGGAGTCGCTCTTTTTCTCCGCAGCGGTGGGAGCAGCGGCAGCTGTCACGGCATCCTCCGGCTCGGCTGTAATGATCGTCTGCTGGGCGCCGGCGCGGTTTTTCTTGCGCTTGCTGCTGTCGGAAAGCTTGGCAAAAAGCACGATAAGGCCCACTGGCCACGCAAAGGCAAACAGGAGGGCAATGACAATCCACGACCACAGCTCATTGTTATCCGGTTTTTTCGGCTGTCTGGCTTTTCTGCTCTCATCCATGAGTCGTTTCCTCCTGCTCCATATGACTAACTGTTGTTCGATACATTTATTTTACTCTTTTTCCCTCTCTGCGTCAAGAAACGGCTGACAATCTTTATGAGATTTGCAGGCAGCCGGGAAACCGGCCGCCTGTGCGTTGTTTGTCAAAAGGTCTCGCAGAGCTCACGTCCGCAGACGCGAAAAATTCAGATCATTTTTCACCGCCACATGTGCGTGGGGAAAAATTCCTCTCAGGCGAGAAGCAGCGGACTGCGATCCCTTTGGCAGAAAAATCGAAGATTTTTCGCCAGAGGTTTTTATTTTCCCCGGCGCGTATAGATCCGGGCCAGGCCGCCCTCGGCGGTCTCCCGATAGCGCTGGTTCATATCCAGACCCGTGTAGTACATGCTTTTCAGCACCATATCGTAGCTGATATTCCGGGTGCCGGTAAGGAAGTAGGCAATATTGGCGGAGTTGATGGCCCGCATGGCGGCCACGGCGTTGCGCTCGATACACGGCACCTGCACCAGGCCGCAGATGGGATCGCAGGTAAGACCCAGATGATGCTCCAAAGACACCTCGGCGGCATACTCAATCTGGTGGATATTATACCCGAATGCCTGGCAGGCAGCAGCCGCCGCCATGGAGCAGGCCACGCCTACCTCCGCCTGGCAGCCGCACTCCGCCCCGGATACCGAGGCGTTGCGCTTGGCCAACTCGCCGAACAGGCCCGCCACACCCAAAGCGTGGGCAATGTCCATGTCGCTGAGCTTTCTCTTGTCCCGGAAATAGTACAGCACCGCCGGCAGCACCCCGCAGGAGCCGCAGGTGGGCGCCGTGACAATGGTGCCGTTATCGGCATTCTGCTCGCTGACGGCATAGGCATAGGAGCAGACCTTCTGACACTCCACCAGCTCCGGGTGCTTGGTCTCCACAATATGGTCGTGCATGTATTTGGCCTTGCGCTGAATGTGCAGGCCGCCGGGCAGCTCCCCGGTGCGGGAGAGGCCCTCCTCCACGGAGGCGGCCATCACACGCCACACACCCATGAGATAGTCCCAGATCTCGGGTCCTTCGTTCATCTCAATATACTCTACCAAATCTACATACCTGTATTGGCAGAACTGCAGGATCTCAGCAAAGGAGTTCTCCATATAAATCTCCTCGCTCTCCATCTCCTGCTCCCGGCCCTCTATGACAATGTCGCCGCCGCCAATGCTATGCACCCGGATGCGGCCCAGCTCCTCCCCGCCCCGGAGGGCAATGAGGTCCATGGTGTTGGGGTGCTTTATATCCTCGGGCTCTCTCTCCGAGAAGATCACCTCTGCCGCTACGGGGGCAAGGGCCTCCCGTATGGCGCGGTCAGTGCCGTGGCCCCGGCCCGTCTTGGACAAAGAGCCATAGAGAATCGCCTGAAATTTATCTGCCTCAGAATGCTCCCCGCGGAAGATCACCGCCGCCCGGGCGGGGCCCATGGTGTGGGAGCTGGACGGTCCTGTACCAATTTTATAAATATCACGGATGGATTTCATGGCATTCACCCCTTCTTAGATTTTCAAGCGAATTATATCATAGCGGCCGAAAAAGGGCAACCCCGATCAAGCACCGAGCCCCAAACAAAAAAGCTGCGGTCCACCGGCGGGCTGCAGCTTTACCATCATATTTTATAATGTATATAGCAGTTTTGCATGAGGAAAATTGATTCCACTATATTGGGCTATTAAAAACACATTACTACTCTTTCCAAAAAAATGCAAGACAAAAAATTAACGAATTATATATAAATTTTTTGTTAACATTTACCCTTGATTCTGTTAAGATTCCGTACTATAATCCGAACGTGTTTCAAAGTGAGCTTTCTATGCGAGGGGATTATGGCGGCATAATTTTCCTCGCAGTAGACTTTTCTCCTGTTTTTTCAGCTGTATTGGTGCATTAAATGTAATTTGCAGTAATACAGCGATACTATATGATACGTGATAGGAGGCGGATTTATGCAGACCATGACACGGGCCGAAGCGGCAGATAAGCTGATAGACCGCTATGCCGGATATTTTGATATCTCCCCTGCCCAGGAGGAGCAGGCGCCCCTGGTGGCCACCTGCGATTTCCACGCCCATTCAGAAAAATATGTGCTCAGCCGAAAGGCAAAGCTCTGGGAGGCAGGCAGCCACGAATATGTATACCTGTTTTCTGTGCCCCATCTGACGGAGGATATTTACAACTCCTGCCGGGACTATGCCTTGGAGCATGGCATGGCTAAGGTGGAGCCGGGTCCCACCCATATGTACAGCTACATCACCACGATGTTCCTGTGTGACAGCTGCGACAAGGCAGCAAAAAAAGCTCTGCGGAAATGCCGCATCTATAAGAGCTTCAAAATGGCCTTTTGGGGGTGGATGGATTTCCACTCGGGCCTGGCGGTGCTGGAGGAGGGAAAAGCATTTTCCAACGCCAGCGGAAAAAGTGCAGCACAGCTTTTGAATAAAACGCTGTTTTGTAAAGCAAAGAAACAACTGTTAGGAAAGGAGAAAACTTTATGAATGCTGCATTGTTTTTAATCATTGGCATTGTTGTGCTGGTCATAGGCTACATTTTCTATGGCGGCTGGCTTGCCAAGAAGTGGGGCATCGATAACAGCCGTGTTACCCCTGCTCATGAACTGGAAGACGGCAAGGACTATTGTCCCGCCAAGGGCCCCGTGCTGATGGGCCATCACTTCTCTTCTATCGCCGGCGCAGGCCCCATCAACGGCCCCATCCAGGCCGCTGTGTTCGGCTGGGTGCCCGTGATGCTGTGGGTGCTCATCGGCGGTATCTTCTTCGGTGGCGTGCATGACTTCGGTGCTCTGTTCGCTTCCATTCGTCACAAGGGCCAGTCTATCGGCGAGGTCATCGGCGATGCCATCGGTCCCAAGGCTAAGAAGCTGTTTATCATTTTCTCTTATCTGACCCTGATTCTGGTGGTGGCTGCCTTCGCATCCATCGTTGCCAACACCTTCAAGGCCACTTACACGGAGACCGGCGCCATTAACTATGAGGCGTCTGCCGCCAATGCTTCCACCGCCATCATCTCCATCATGTTCATTCTGATGGCCATCATCTTCGGCTTCTTCGTATACCGCCGCAACGCCAACCTGGGTGTTGCCACCATCATTGGTGTTATCGGTATCGCCGCTTGCATGTACATCGGCCTGAACTGGCATCCCATCTACCTGAGCTACACCGTGTGGATGATCATCGTTGGTCTGTACATCGGTATTGCTTCCGTTACCCCCGTGTGGATCCTGCTGCAGCCCCGTGACTACCTCAGCTCCTTCCTGCTGTATGGTATGATTATCCTGGCTGTTGTGGGCATCATCGGCTGCCACCCCACCGTGGATATGCCTGCCTTCACCGGCTTCAAGGATACCCTGGCTCCCAGCGGCACCTCCCTGGGTTATATGTTCCCCGCCCTGTTCGTGACCATCGCCTGCGGCGCTGTGTCCGGCTTCCACTCTCTGGTGGGCTCCGGCACCACTGCCAAGCAGCTGGATCAGGAAAAGGATGCCAAGCCCATCGCTTACGGCGGCATGCTCATTGAGTGCGCTCTGGCTCTGATCTCCGTGTGCGCTGTTGGCTACATTTGGGCCAAGTACTCCTCCGGCGAGACTGTGACCCCCACCGTGGTGTTTGCTACCGGCCTTGCCTCCATGTTCTCCGAGGTGTTCGGCAGCGGCTGCTACAACGTGGTGTATTCCATGCTGATCCTGGCCGTTTCCGCCTTCTGCCTGACCTCCGTGGATACCGCCACCCGTCTGGCCCGTTACATGTTCCAGGAGCTCTTTACTCCTGCCGGACAGGATGTTAAGAGCCTCACCGGCTGGCGCAAGGTCATCACCAACCCCTATGTGGCAACCGCTATCACTGTAGTGGCCGGCGTTGTCCTGGGCCTGACCGGCTATGCCAAGATCTGGGCTCTGTTCGGCGCTGCCAACCAGTTGCTGGCTGCCCTGGGCCTGCTGGCTGTGTGCTGCTGGCTGGGTAAGGTTGGCCGCAACAACAAGATGTTCTACTTCCCCATGTTCTTCATGCTGATCGTCACCCTGACCTCCCTGGTGTTCACCATCAAGGCACAGGTTGCCGGTATCATCGCCGGCGGCGAAGGCGTGGTGTGGTTCTACATCCGCGGTATCATCGGCGTGCTGCTGGTGATCCTGGCCATCGACCTGGTGGTCGAGGGCGTCAAGGCTCTGTCTGCCCAGAAGAAGCAGAAGGCCGCTGCCTGACTGATTTATCGGATTCCCTTTCTATCCATTCTCCTCAAACTGCAAAGCGGGATAGCCCTTAGGCTATCCCGCTTTTTCGTATTTATCCGGCAGGCCGCCTCAGCCTGATTGTCTCTCTGGCCCTATACCCGCACAGGGCCTTTTGCATTATCTCCCGAAAATCCTGAGCTGCCATAAAAAAACAGTTGACAAAGGCAGTTAGATATGTTAAACTCGTATCAGTTAGAGGCGATTAACCCTCCTGCATTTTCCTTGTATGTCCGCAAAAAAGCGGCACAACCTGTCCACAAAGGAGGGAAGCCGGAATGTCCGATGAAATGATCGTTCGCCAGTGCGCACCTACCTTGGCAGGCATCAAAACGGGCAGTCTGTTTCCCTGCCCCTACGAGTCCCGCACACAGCTCATGGATGAGATTCGCGCCATGAACCACATGCTGGTGCCCAAGGGCCTGTGCATGCTTCCTGTCCGGTGTGAGGGCGGCAGCGCACTGTTGTATGTGTACCGCCCCGGCAGGCTGCAGCAGGATCTGCAGAATGACCTGGCCCAGCGGCTTCTGCAGAAGGCCGGGTATTCCCGGGGAGGCAGCGCGCTGTGCGTGTCCCAGCTGGTGCAGCGGTTGCGGCGGCAGGAGGATTTTCCTCACGAGGTAGGGCTGTTTCTCAGCTACCCGCCGGAGGATGTGGCGGGCTTCATCGCCAACAACGCCCGCCGGTGCAAATGCGCCGGTCTGTGGAAAGTCTACGGGGATGAAAAAAGGGCCCGCAGAATGTTTCACGCCTTTAAAGCCTGTACGGCAGACTACTGCCGCCATCTGCGCTCCGGGCGATCCCTGGAGGAGCTTGTGGTGGCTGTCTGAATAAAAACACGGAAAGGAGTTTTTTCCATGCTGCAATGGCTATCTTCCAACCTATCCACCATTGTCATTTCCCTTCTCTTACTTGCTGTAGTCTTTCTCATTGTTCGCTATCTGATCCGCCAGCACAAGCAGGGAAAACACTCCTGCGGCGGCAACTGCGGCGCCTGCGGAGGCTGCGCGCATTGCCACGGCAAGACCTGAAAACGGAAAACTGCGGAGCGAGCTGCTCCGCAGTTTTCTGCTTTTCACCCATCCAAACCGGCCATTGAGTGCCCGTCTGTGTTGTTTTAGCACTCACAGCATATGAGTGCTAAAATTCATATTCTGTTCACAGAAATTGCTGGATTTGTTCACACCTCCGGCATAAAATCATAATTGTTCCAAGGGGAACAGAAAAGATAAATCCAAACAGTTTATATAGGAGGTCTTTATCATGTTGAATCGCAATCATGCACTGAGCGTATTTGATCCGTTCCGTGAGATGGAGAAGATCGAGAAGCACTTCTTCGATGAGCCGTGGGGCAACTTCAGCCGGACCTTCGCCGACTCCTTCCGCACCGACGTCACCGATGAGGGCGACCACTTCAAGATCACGGCCGATCTGCCGGGCTTTGAAAAGGAGAACATCCACCTGGATCTGTATGACGATGCCCTGACCATTTCCGCCGAGCGTCATTCCGACCACGAGGACAAGGATAAGCGTGAAAAGTATCTGTGCTGCGAGCGCAGCTACGGCGCTTACAGCCGCACCTTCAATGTCACCGGCATTGATACTTCGGCCATCAAAGCCAAGTACGACAAGGGTGTGCTGGAGCTGATCCTGCCCAAGGCCGCCAAGGAGGAGAAATCCGCCAAGCGCTTGGAAATCGAGTGATCTCTCATTCACCCATTCAGAGAAACAGCCGCCGCAGGCAATGCCTGCGGCGGCTTTTAACTGCCCAAAAATCCTCCGGATTTTTGGGCACAAGGCTTGCAGTCTGCTGCGCGCATAATTTTGAGCCCATGGCCCAAAATTTCACACTGGCAGCCTGAGAGGAATTTTTCCCCACGCACATGTCGCGGTGAAAAATGATTTAAATTATTTGCCGCCTGCGGGCGGCAAACTCTGCGAGTCTCAAAAATGGATGCCGCCGCAGGCAATGCCTGCGGCGGCTTTTTTATGCGGTCAGCCCTTTTTATGCTCAGCAAAGTAATCCCGAAGGATGGTCAGGCTTTCCTCCCGCAGCACGCCGGCTGTGACCTGCGGCTGCCAAAAGGAGTTTTCAAACACCATGGCCGAGCAGCTGCAGCCCCTGTTGCCCAGCAAGGTCTCCAAATCGTCATTGCTTGCGCCGTACACCAGCCGTCCAAGCTTCACCCAGACCATAGCGCCGCTGCACATGAAGCACGGCTCGCAGCTGGCATACATGGTGTACTCCCGCAGGTCGGTGATGCCTGTCTGGGCGCAGAATTCTCGGATTAGGCCCGCCTCGCCATGAAATGTTGGATCGTGGCGGGTATAGATCTGATTCTCATTGGTAAAGATGATCTCCCCGTCCTTCACCAGTACCGCGCCAAAGGGCTCATTGCCGTGGGCCACAGCGGCAGTGGCCAGCGCAATGGCTTTTTTCATGAAATACTCGTCATTCATAGTGTTGTATCCCCCTTATATTTTCCCCAGCTCCGGAAACGGCGTCACGGGGCGCTGCACCCCACTGTGTGTCCCTATGATTTTCTCCATGCAGGCCACGTTATACCACCGCCCGAACTTATAGCCGCACCGGCGGTAAAGACCCGCCTGCTCAAAGCCCAGATGACGGTGAAAATCCAGGCTGTTGCTTGTCAGGTATTCATCCTCCTTCTCCTCCGGGCAGGCCACTACAGCGTACATGTTCAAAATACCCATCTGTCCCAAGGCCTTCTCCAGGGCCTGGTAAAGGGCCCGGCCCATGCCGCACTTTGTCGCCCCCCTGCGCAGATAGATGCTGGTCTCGCAGCACCAATCATAGGCCGCCCGGGTGCGGAACGGCCCGGCATAGGCATAGCCCCGGATCCGGCCGTCCTGCCGCAGCACCAGGTAGGGAAAGCGGCCCAGGGTATTCTCGATCCGCCGGCGGAACTCCGCCGCCGTGGGGGTCTCGTATTCAAAGGTGATGGCCGTATTCTGCACATAGTAGTCGTAGATGGCCACCAGCTCCTCAGCGTCCTCCGGCACTGCACTTTCTATGGTAAAGGCATGGTTTTCTTTCATAGTTCTATCTCCTCCAGATCCTCCGGCACATAGATCCTACCATAAAAGAACTCGCGGCCTTCCTGCGTATACAGAGCTTTGCGGTCCCTGATATTTTTATCCTCCGTATGGTACAGCACCAGGTTCTTCACCCCCATGGATTGGGCCAGGCGGCAGGCATCCGCCACGGTGGAGTGGTGCTTTTCATAGGGGCGGAACACATCCGCCTGGGAGGACAGGCAAAATGCCTCGTGCAGCAGCCAATCACTGCCCCGGACGTACCTCTCCTCGCAGTCGTGGTAGGGTTCATCTCCGCAGCAGGTAAGCCGTTTTCCCTCGCCCAATTCCATGGAAAAGCCAAACTGCCGGTCCTTGGTAGAGCCAATGTCGAAGAAGGTGACGGGCCTGCCCAGGATCCTTTGCTGCTCGCCGTCCTTCACGGCCACCAAATGCAGCCGCCGGCCTATAAACTGAGTCTGCTTTTCATGCAGGAGCTTGCCGGCCATATCCTCCAGCAGCCCGATGACCTCTCTATGGCCATAGATCACCGCATCGCCCTCATACTCGCCCCGGGCCATCCCCTGGCAGATGAGACGCATCATCCATAGAATGCCTAAAATATGGTCCATATGCTTATGGGTGACGAAAACAGTGCGGATCTGCCGCCAATCTATATCCGCCTGCTTCAGCCGCAGCAAAAGGGTGTTTCCGCCGCCCCCGTCCACCAGGAAATACCGCCCGCCCTCCTGCAGGACAAAGCAGGTATTATAGCACGCCGTAACCACGGCGTTGCCGGTTCCCAGCATAGTAAGTTTCATGTTGTTTTCACTCCTTTTCTGCAGGGGTTTCCCCCCGCCGTCATGGTGTAAGCGCCGCAAAAATGCAATTCCCCGCCGCTCTGCATTTATTCGCCGGAATCCCGCCCGTCACAGTGCCTCGAAATGATATCTGGGCTGGCCAACACTTTTTCTGCCGTACTCAATGGCTTCCGCCGGGCAGTAGCAGATGCAGGCCATGCAGTGGGTGCAGCGGTCTCCCCAAACCGGCTTACCGACCCGCAGGGTGATGTTGTTCATGGGACAGAGCTTGGCGCACCGGCCGCACCCGGTGCAGCCGTCCCCGACCCGGAAGGCCTTCGCCTTGACAAAGAACGAGTAGAACGCCGGATTCACCGGGCCGCTCATGAAGCGGTCATAGAGATTATTCCGGGTGGGGGCAAAGGCCCGCCCCGCCCGGACGGCGGCGATCGCCGCATCAATGGCCGGTTCGGCCCGGGCCACAATCTGCCGAGCTTCCTCCACCTTGGGTGCGTGAAACATGGCGATGTAATTCTCCGGCATAACGATCTGCACCGTTCCCATGCAGGCCAGGCCCTTAGTCTGGCAAAGGGCCCGGTTATACCCGGCGGCGCTGCCAATCTCGCTGCCGCAGGTCATGACAAACCACACCCGCTTTGCTCCGGCCATCCGGGTTTTCAGCAGCCAGTCCCGCACCAGGCGGGGAATCCGCCATGCGTAGGTGGGTGTGACCACCACCAAATCCTCCCCGGTCTCCACCGGAGAGGTGTCCTCAGCCTTGATGCGCTCATTCAAATCCAGCAGCTGGTCGTCCAGCTCCGCCGCCATACGCTTTGCCACATGCCGGCTATTGCCTGTGCCGGAAAAATACAGGATCATATGGTCTCCTCCTCTTATCCGTTGTTTGTCACTCATACATGGCCAGCACTTCCGCCGCATGGGCCCGCATTGCCTGGACCACATGGTCCGGGCCCACGATCCGTGCCAGACTGCCGAAGCCGCTGATCCACGCGAAAAACTGCGGGCTCACCTCCACCTGTGCGGTCACGGTGAAGCAGCTCTCCCCGTCCGGGATGAGCATCGCCTCCCGGCCCAGCCGGTCTAAAACGGCGCCCACCAGCTGGTTATCAAACCGCATCCGCACCCGCTCCTCCCGGCCGCTGAACATGCCGAAAACCTTTTTGGCGTATTCCGCCATATCCAGGGCAGCAAAGCTCTCCTGGCCGTCCCGGGCCTCGTCCAGGATGCCGATGTCCAGCATCTTATCCACCCGGAAATGCTTAATTATACCGGCCTCGGAATCGTAGGCCACCAGGTAATAGTTCTCATCGTCCCAGGTAAGAGCGAAGGGGCTGACGACATAATAGCCGCCATCTCTGCGGAACCGGCGCTCCTTGCTGACCGTGTAGTCAAAATAGCGGAATCTGATCCTGCGATCCCGGGCGATACCCGTATGGATCTCATCCACGTTGTAGTAGATGGACTCGTTCATGGTCTTGATGCGGTTTTTCACATAGACCTGCCGGGAGAGAAGCTGAGCCTCGTAAACGCTGGCCAGGCTCTCGATTTTGCGGATAAGGGTCAGTGTCTTTTTGTAGGTGATGAATTTAGAGGATTGGACGCTGTCCACCAGCAGCTTCAGCTCCGGCAGCTCAAATTCCCGGCTGCCCACATAGTAGCCGTTCTGCCGGCCGATCTTCACCTGGATGATATCCAGGCCAAAGCGGCGCAGAGCCTCTACGTCGTCATAGATGCTCTTTCGTTCAGCCGGGATCCCCTCCCCGCTGAGGAAATCTATTATCTGCTGCACCGTCACCGGGTGCGCCTCGTCGGAGCTGCGCAGCAAATAGCGCATAACATAGAGCAGCTTCAGCTTTTGGGATGACTCTCGCGGCATATGCTCTCCCCCTCCATTCCTTCCGCCGTTTATTATACCGCACGGCCGCTGCACTGTAAATATAAATTCAACCGGCCGGATAGGTCAAAAAGCCGGGCAGCCGGTGTTCGCTCCGGCTGTCCGGCTTTTCCGGGTGTGATTTCCCTCCCCGGTTCGGCGGAAAATCTGCCCGCTCACAGGGTCAGTCGCCCCATCTCCATGCCGTCCACTGTGAAGGAAAACAGCGTTTCCTTGGGCACGGCGGCAAAATAACCGCTGCGCCGGTATACCTCGGCATAGTTCTTTTCGATGAGCTCCAGGGTGTTCTTCAGCTGCATCATGGCCGCCACCTCATGCTTGCAGCTCCCGCCGCAGAAGCATGAACAGGTCAGGCCGCTGACCTCGCCGCCGCAGTAAGTGAAGTTCACCTCATAGGCCCGGCTCCCCTCCACAATAGCCCGGCCCTTGGTCCCGTCCACACAGAGATACCGGACCATATCCTTCACAAAGTATGCAAGCCCCCGCTCCACCGCCGGGTTGGACGCCTTCATTGCTTTCAGATCACTGAGGGGGAAGGAGGTCTCATCCTGCCCGCTGGCGTACTCGTCCTCGGGCTTGTCGGGGGCCATGAACCAGAGCGCCGCCTTTTCCGCGGGGATGGCCGCCCGGTCAAAGGTGACAAAGTGGGATCCGGCCACATAAAACTCCCCGTGGACCGCAGTATCCGCTACGGCGATGACACGTTTGTAATCGGCAAGCTTGATGCGGAAATTGTAGCTGACCTCCACCACCCGGCCGCGCACGCCCTCCAGCTTGCCCTCCACATAGACCAGGTCTCCCTCATGAAGGTCGAAGCGATCATTGTAATACGTCCAGGACCTGTCCCGGCTCTCGAAATACACCTGCACCACAGACGGATGGGGCGCATCCGTCTGCTGCCGCGCCTGGTACGCAGATTCTTCACACCGCATCCGCTTATGATCCGCAGTAAAACCGATCTTAAATGCCATTGCCTATCCCTCCTATTTTCTCCTTGGTCTGTAATTTTTGTTTCTACAGTTATTTTACAGAGTCATCTGTCCCATAAACCGGACTTGATATAAGAAAAAGCGCCCTCTGCGAAAAATCGCAGAGGGCGCTTTTGTCAGATCTTATTGGGGCCGGATCACCGTACAAAATGCGTATGTATGCGCTCTTCCTTTTTGGGCAGGCCGAACTTTTCCTTGCCCAGGGCAATGCTTTTCATAAGGAAGGTCATATTTCGGGCCAGGGTCCGCATGGTCTGCCTGCCTTCCCCATCCTCCAGGGCATCTCCCGGCTCAAGGCCGTGAATGGAGTTCCAATACTGGCTGGACGCCACCGGCATGCCGTTGATGGTGAAATACTTGTTCAGCTCGTCAAAGGTGGCCGAGCAGCCGCCGCGGCGGGCGCACACCACGCTTGCGCCGACCTTCATGGTCTTGTCAAAGCCGGTGCTGTAAAAAAGGCGGTCCAGCACGGCGATAAGGGTGGCGTTGGCAGAGGCAAAATACACAGGGCTTGCGACAACAAAGCCATCCGCCTCCTTCAGCTTGCCGGCCAGCTCATTGACCACATCGTCAAACACGCACTTACCCGTCACCTTGCACCGGCCGCAGGCGCTGCAGCCCCGAACCGGCTGATTGCCCACCTGCACCAGCTCCGTCTCCACGCCTTCCTCAGCAAAGACGCTGCACATTTCCTCCAGCGCCGCGGCGGTGTTGCCGTTGACCCTGGGACTTCCGTTGAGCATCAAAACCTTCATGGGATGTTTTCCTTCCTTTCAGACGTATTTGCCGCAGCCGCAGAGCGCAGGCTTTCCCGCTGCATCTTTTCTCTCTTTCATTGTGCCAGCCAAGGCAGAGAAGCTCAATTGTTTCCTCGCTGCCGGTCTTGTCAATTTTGCATCGAAAAAGTTCTCAGATGCGTTCCCCCTCCGTGGTTATCCAATTGCGGAAGCCGCGAGGCAAACTATATCTGAAAAATCTTCAGGTAAATGTATCTCCAAAACAGGAGCCCTGCATGTGCGTTCATAGCAGCTGTAGTCAGCTTTCAACTCAAATCATAAAAACTGAAATGGGATATTGTGTTGTGCAAGCCAGTTGGCTGCATAGCTGTTTTCTTTGCACAGGATTGTCAGATTCCTACATTCCGAAAAGGCATTGCCCCCGATATGAACCACCGTAGAGGGAATATACAACGTCTTCATCTGTTTGCATTTTTTAAATGCTTCCTCCCCGATCTGCAGCAGGCCATTGGGCAGGTCTACCTTTTGCAGCCTGATACAGCCTTCAAACGCATGCGCGCCGATAAAGCGCAAATCCCGCGGCATATTGATCTCGGACAGCCTGGTACAGTTTTTAAAGCAGCCGCTGGAAATATGCCGGATCGACGGAGGAATATGGACGCTCTCCACCTGACTATTGGTAAAAGCCACACCGATATTGACTACACGCATACCGGACACCTTCGCCGGAATATGTACCGTTTTGCGGCGCTTGGGCCCGTGGATCAGCGTTGCGTAGCTGCCAAACACATTGAATACACTTCCTTGGTGGTTCACCCGCTTGAATTCCGCCTCATCCAGCAGACGCTGGTCGGTCATCCGGGTACCATAGACCATATCCACGCTCTGCTCCAAGAGTGTTTTAGAGCTTCCCTTCAGCAGGACGGCATCGTTCACCGCAATATTTTTCTCCATCAACCGATTCAATTCCTCTCTTGTTTCGGCATAATAAGCATTGGGGTGACGGCCCTTGACCTTATCAAAGGTGATATGCATTTGTTCGCCAAAGAAGAGATAACAATCGACGGAAGCATAGTTCTGCAGGATATCATCTCCAAGTTCCGCATGGGCCTGGTCCGAGAAATCTCCCAAACCTGTCATATCGCCCAGGATTGCAATACGGTTATTATCCTCCGGAATGGGCAGGTGCTGCAGCACCGTCAGCGAGGATCTGACCGATGCAGGGGAAGAATTGAAGCAATCCATATAGAACGTCCGGTGGCAGGTTTTCACAATATTCTGCCGGACACCGCTGGTGGAGAAATTAGCCAGCCCCTCCACGATCTTATCCCGGGGGATCCCCAGGTGTTCACCAACCGCAAAGGCGCACACGGCGTTCAGCACATTATATTCGCCCAGAACATTGATCTGCACATCGGTCCGTTCATTGCCATGAACGATCTGGAAGGTCGTGTCCAAAAAGCCCTCACGGATATTTTCCACATAGTAATCCGCTTCATGGTTCTCCACGGCATAATATACAACACTACACGGCGGCTTTACCCCCCAGAGCAGCGGATCGTCTCCGTTCAGGTAGAGTATGCCATCAGTGGGCATGCCATCAGCGATCTGCAGCTTGTGGGCCATCAGAAGATGATGGTCACCGTTGAAATTGCCCAAATGAGCGTCCCCGATATTCGTAACGATCGTCAGAGACGGACAGACCATACGCGAATGCCGGGAGGCACCGCCGGGCCTGCCGCCGCCACACTCTTGAATGTACATGCCCACATCCCTGGTCAGGTGCTGCAGATTCATTGCGATCTTGACCTGGGAGTTGGTGTTGGACTCACTCTTGACCGTGTTGAACTGCATCTTCACCACCTCGGCCAGCATATCCTTGGTAGATGTCTTACCGATGCTGCCGGTGATGGCAATAGACGGGAAGTCGAACTGGCGGCGAAGGTATGCGCAGGCCCGCACGTGGGCCTCCATCACATCATCCGTATACGTACAGGGGCACGGAATGGGCAGCTTGCAGAAGGATACCATGAAAAACGCGCCGCGCCGATAAGCACGTTTCACGGCGCGCACTCTGCGGCTGTGGGAAACCTTCACCAGGTCATTGGGATCATCAAAGGCCTGACGGAAGAAAAATATATCTCCCGGGCTGGTTTCAAATGTCCGCGCACAGATCTTTCCCACAGAAAAATCAGCCATATACGCATACTCTTCCGGCATATTGAGCTTGATGGCATCCAAAAGCTGTCCCAAGGTTATCATCCGGTCCGCCGGGCGGATCCGCAGCATAGACCGTTCGATCCAGCCAATGCATTTCTCTCGTTTGGGAGAGGATACGGTCTCGCTCTTCAAAAGATCCATTAAGGGCTCGTCCGGCTTTTTATACAGCGGCGTATAGGATTCCTGGATCAGCTGCACTTTTCCCTGGACACTTCTCAGCCGCAGGTGCAGCATTGCGCGGGCGGGGAAGGAGCCACCCTTTTCTGACAGAAAAATTCCCAAGGAAGAAACAGAACGGGTAATCTTTCTGTGGCCAGACAAGAATGTACTCCCACCGCTTAAAATATTAGGCGTCAAGCCGACCACATAATCGGCTCCCATCTTACAGAGAAATTTATGCAGCCGCCTCTCCCGTGCGGAGACAGTGTTCTTTTTTCTATAACGGTTGCTGACATAAACAATGATATAATCCGCATGCTGTCGCTTCAGGGCTAAAATATAGCGCATGAGATCCACTGAAATATGCCGGCCTTTCGCAGCGCGTCTAAACCGTTTATAAGCTATGACGCCGATCCGGCAGCCATCACCCTGAAGCATCTGCCCGCTGATAAAACTGTCGTCCCCAACGGCGAGAATTCCTTTTTCTCTCAAAAATGAACGGCTTTCCTGCAAGCTCTGTTCTCTGTTGACATCTTTGAAGCGCATATTCCGTAGCTCAGTAAATGAAACATGCGCTCTCTCCAGCAGCGGAGATACCCTCTTCAGATCTTCCTCATATCCAGCTAAGTCAAAAGGGTCGTATGTTATTCCCAGGCAATTGATTAGAATATCCTCATCCTTTTTTATTTGAAAAGATTCCGGCGGCAGAATATTCAGCTTTCCTCCAAAAATATTACAGAGAACTGCCAAAAGATATATGATTGAGTATTTAGTCTTTTCTTTGGTGTTGTTAATCCGTACCGTTATTGAGGTAAGTGCTTTGCTGTAAAACTCATAAATACGATTTGGTTTCATTTTCATAAACTACAGTTTAACCCCTTGCGCTCTCCAAAAGTTTTGCAACCAACTGCTCATACTCCATGCCGGCGGCCTGGAACATAAGCGGATAGATACTGCCCCGGGTAAAACCGGGCACAGTGTTGATCTCATTGAAGATGATCTCCATATCATCGGTGACAAAAAAGTCTACCCGGGAAAAACCGGCGCAGCCCATGATCTTATATATGGCAATGGCCTGGCGATCCAGCTCCTCGCCGACCTCTTTCGGCAATTCTGCGGGGATCTTTTTATGGGTGTCATGGGTCTTGTACTTCATATCGTAGTCATTGAAAATACCATTTACCACGACCTCGCAGGGGACGCCTACGATGGGATCTTCATTGCCCAAAACCGCAATCTTCAACTCCCGGCCCCGGATCCCCTGCTCGATGATGATCTTGTCGGAATACTCTGCCGCATTGGCAAGGGCCGCCATCATTGCATCGCCCGACTCCACCTTGCTAATGCCCACGGAGGAGCCGGTGGTAGCGGGTTTGACAAACAGGGGGAAGATGCTGCCGGAGAGCACTCTGGTAAAGTAATCCGTGATCTTTTTCGCGGTGAGCTCCGGAGCTTCTTTATACTCGGCGGAGGCGCAGGCATAGTAATAGGGTCTTTTGATCCCGCACAGGTCACAGAAGATCATGGAGACCGTCTTATCCATAGCGCAGGCAGAGGCGCAGATATTGCTGCCCACATACGGGATCCCGCTCATTTCCAGCAGACCCTGGATGCAGCCATCCTCGCCGGTCTCCCCATGGATGATGGGAAAAACAACATCCAAAGGCTGTACTTCATAACCGGACTCACTTAGGATCAAGAGCCCACGATTCTTTTTATCCGGTGAAAGGATCGCACTGCGGTTTTTCGGATGGGATAGCCAGCTTTTCCCATCGGCAATTTCCTCGCAGGATGCCTCTGTCAATATCCAGATGCCGTCCCGGGTGATGCCCACGCGGTATACGTTCCATTCATCTTCATTGATAGCCGAGATCAATGAAGCCGCGGAACTGCAGGAAACGAAATGCTCCGGCGATGCCCCGCCGAATACCACAGCAACATTTTTTTTGCAGGAACTCCCTACCCTGTTCTCTAATGTGTTCATCATTCTTTTCCTCTTTTTCCGTATAAATTATAAGTTGTTTGCAAATTTTAGAGCTCAAATGTTTGAAACCTGGGCAAATTCCGCATCGGCCGCATCGTCATGGGTGACCTTGCGGATCATATCCAAGAAGCCCTCCGAAAGGTCACTGGCAAAAAATTTTCGGTTCCCGACAGCATCCTGCGGGGCGCAGAGATCATTCTCTTTAAGCACGCGAATGACCTCCTCCACCACGATCTTCGACGGGTTTACAAAATTTACCTCCGGGTATAGCTGGCCAATGGTCGCTTTGATAAAGGGATAGTGTGTACAGCCCAGGACCAGGTTCTCCACCGAATTGGACTCAATGAAGCTGTCCAGATAGTAGTGGGCAACGGTCTCGATCACCTTTCCCTCCCAAAATCCGTTTTCGATCAGCGGAACAAAAACCGGGCATGCTTTGGAGCAGGAGTCGATCCCGCGGGCCTGCAGCTGGCGCTTATAAACGCCGCTTTTGATGGTGGCGTGGGTCGCGATTATCCCCACATTCTTCAGCCTATTTTCGGCAATGTGCTGCACGGTCGGCTCGATGATACTGATGATGGGGATGGACGGAAATTTCTCGCGGAGGATATCCGTACACAAGGCGCTGACGGTATTGCAGGCGATGAGGATCATCTTCACATCCTGATGCGCCAGAAACTCCACAATCTGGATAGCAAACCGTATGATTGTGTCCCGGGCCTTGTCGCCATAAGGCGTTCGGGCTGTGTCGCCGAAATAAACCACATTTTCGTTAGGCATCCGCTTACAGATTGTTTTTATACAGCTTAGGCCTCCCAATCCGGAGTCAAATACGCCAATAGGGCGTGTATCGGACATCGCTATTCCCCCAATCAAAAATTTGTACTTGTTGATCCGTCTAATCTCCAGCAGATGCAGCCTCTAAAAATTCATATTTCTCAGCAATATAGGTATCTTGTGTGCGTACTATAAAACAGTTCTATCCAGTACGCTGCAGTTTCATGCAATTTGAATAAATTATACCCTATGCCGAGGAAAATGTCAATGAAGTACCCTTTTGCTTGAGCTGCATCGGCGCAATTATAGTTAGTGTCCAAAGGGTTTGTTTCTCATTATGTAAAGACGAGGCCCATTCCCCGTCAAAAATAGAAAAAGGTAATGTTAGATGAGCAGATGCTCCCTCCTATAAATAGGCAGTATCTCGCTGAATAAGCTATCTCAAGACAACCTACAGCAGTTCTGTGGTAAGCCCGAGAAAAACGGTCGGGAGCGATTCACCGATTAATACGGTGAATCGCTGTCCGACCGAATTATGCGTATGAGCCATACCACCTGTCGCTCCATGCTGAACAAAGCTATGCAGAAAAATGAAATATGAGAAACACTCGCTGCATGTTTTCATCCCCAATGAACGCGAATTACCTCATTATGCCCAGTGTAGTGCAGCGCAGACTACAACCTATTTTAAAATATGCCAGCTGCATCCATACGAGGTTTCATAACCTGCACCATGCATTCGCAGCGCTGACAATAGGAATCGGCATGGTTGCGAAAAGCTTCTCTGATATGCGGGGGTCAGCGCCCCCCTCCCACATTACTACACAGGAAACAGCCTTGGCGCTCTCTTTATACCCTAATTGCAGCTAATTGCTCCCTGGAGGGCTGGCAGTACATTACCGTTTTGCAATACAGATGCTACATAGGCATTTTACTCTTCAGAAAAAATGTCAAAGTAAAGCCCATTTCCTACTTCCGAATATTCTCTTTTGAGATAATTAAACCTTCTGTAGTTATAGAATGCTTTTCCGCAGTAGAAGATGTTTTTTAAAATGATGTTTAAAACGCAGAATCGCTGTCATAAACAGTGGTAGCGATGTTGTGTTCCACAGCATATTGATACCCATAGGAACCAGCATGTACCTGGAGTACCAAATGGGGGCAGTTATCAAAAGCGCCCACTTCAATAGTTTGACAGGTTTTCGGCAGGGATACCAAGGCTAGCCTGGTACAGCCGCGGAAAGCTCCAGCTTCAATATGCTCTACACCCCGGAGCACAATCTTCCGAAGATTCTTACAGCCTTCAAATGCTTCGGACTCAATGTGAATAACATTGGCCGGCACGTCCAAGGAATGCAGACCGGTGCAGTTCCGAAATGCCTCTTTTCCGATATTACGCAGAGTTCTGCCGAAATCGATTGTTTTGATAGTGGTATCATCCGCAAAAACGCCACGCCCAATCCGAAAGATCGGATAATCGTTAACCAACGTTGGAATTTTTATTTCCGTTTCTGTTTGCAATCGTCTCAGAATATTACACCCATCAAATTCAGCGTAGTAATTCAGCAGAAATCCGTTCTCCTTAAATGCTATGCCTTTGAAGTTCGGATTATAAATTGTATAGGATGTACCAAAGGCCCGGTCGATAATAGAAAAGAAGGGTAGGCGGAATATGCCCTTGAACAAAATTGCATCTCCCGGTTTTGTCTCCCGGGCTAGTTTCTCCGCAGCATCGGCCAAATTATCATAATAACTCACTTTGCGATCTTTTATGGCATACATTGCGCCTTCATAAAGCGCATGCGCATGTCCATAATAGTTAAGATCTTCCGCAGAGGCATCTTTTCCTTTGCCGACAAATATAAACTCATCTGCATGGTATTGAGCCAACTGTAATCCAATTTCAAAGTTGACCGAATAAGCCTGGTCGCCCAGTGCATTCTCACCACCAAGCACTGCAATTCGACGATTTTTCTCAGGAATCTCAATTCCATCTAAGGTATGTAAGCAGGATTTAATTGAGTCAGCGGAGACATTAAAACAATCAATATAAAGAAATCTTCCCGATACCTCTCGAAGTGACTGGCGGATGGGGCCGCTGGTATACTTCAGGAAACCATTTTGTATTTCCTCATTCGTTAGCCCCCATTCTTTAGCCATAGCAAAGGCAAACAGCGCATTATATGCATTGTGGAGGCCCGGAATATGAATGCGAATCGGCACAGTCTCTTTATTGTGGATAATGTTCATTTCCAACACTGCGCCATTTTGACGAATATCCGTTGCAACGTAATCAGCCTCTGTATGCTGAATGCCACAGCTTACCGGACGGCTGCGGTAATTAAAGTTCCGCAGCATATCATCGTCCCAATTAACTACACAAAAAACACCTGGTTTTGCTAGTCGATCATAAGAGCCCTTGTCCTCTAAAACCCCTTCTAAATCTCCGTATTTGTCTAAATGATGAGGATAGATGTTGGTAATACAGAACGCATCCGCATCCAGTATGCGAGCGGAACGCTCCACCAACTTTGGGCTTCCGCCTCCAGTTTCCTGAATATGGAATTCATAATCCGGGCCATAGTTTGTAATCATCCGATGGACAATCTCATTGGCTACATTGCGGTTACGCCCTGTGACAAATACTTTATAATGCTCGGCAAAAATATATTGCATGAACAAAACCGTAGTGGTTTTGCCGATGGAGCCGGTCACGCCGATCGTCGGCATTGGGAATACATTTTTGATATAATGTCCAAGCGCATCATATGCTAACCGGACACTCCATATGCTATCCATATAAATGATTGGAATTTCGGTTCCATCTGCGTCTTTAAATTGAACGTTGGATACTAAAATGCAACCCTCCTTCGCATATTGTACATATTCTGAATAACGCTTGCTGTCATATACGGTAAGAAATATAACACGAAAAGGGTTCGGAACCGATACTGCGGAAAGGGCTCCATGGGTCAAGTCGTCGATAGGCGTATCCATCTTGTCTTCAAAGGCAGGCGGGATAGGAAAGTCCTTTACTATTGATGAAATTTTCCGCAATGTGAAAACAAATTTCTCTCCATCCCACACATTCACAGGGTCCCGATCAGCCCTATATTTGCTGTCCTCTATCGCAGGTCGTTTTCGTAGCAGTTTCATAGCCATATTATCTCCTTGTTCAAAATTTTTATTGTTCAGATTTCATCTTTATCTGTAGTCCTGTTTCTGGATTAAGGTATAAGGAATATTCGCCACATTTATAATATAGCTGAGCATATGTCCAATCACGATTTGTGGATATTATACTCTAAAATGTTCAGATAGGCAACCACGTCGAATTACTTTTTACAAAATCAGCGTCTTTATTTGCGTCGGATGCCCTGGGATTTCCTTCAGCAGACCACTCCACAGGGTTCAGAAGGAAAAAGGCGCAAGAGCAGCCTTTTATCCCTTGGTGACCCGCGATTTTTGGTAGACAATCGAAGTGCTGGATGTTAAAATGCTCTCAAAGCAGTATTTTGGGAGATGACACTATGCCCCTCATCATCGTTCGCAACGACATCACGAAAATGCCCGTGGACGCTATTGTCAACGCGGCCAAGGAGTCCCTGCTGGGCGGAGGCGGGGTGGATGGGTGCATCCACCGGGCGGCGGGGCCGGAGCTGCTGGCCGAGTGCCGACGGCTTGGCGGCTGCAAAACCGGCGACGCCAAGATCACAAAAGCCTACCTCCTCCCCTGCCGGTATGTGATTCACACCGTTGGGCCTGTGTGGCGAGGCGGCGGGCATGGCGAGCGGGAGCAGCTGGCCTCCTGCTATCGGACGAGCCTGGCGCTGGCCCAGGCGCACGAGTGCGAAACGGTGGCGTTCCCGCTGATCTCCTCCGGTATCTTCGGCTACCCCAAGGACCAGGCGCTGCGGGTGGCGGTGGACACCATCGGCCAGTTCCTGCTGGGCAGCGACATGACGGTCTACCTGGTCATTTTCGACCGCGCCGCCTACCAGATCAGCGGCAAGCTGTTCGCTGATATCGCCGAGTACATCGACGACCACTATGTGGACGCCCACACCGACACACGCCGGGAGCGTCTGCGCGGGAGCTTTGGCCTGCAAAGCCAGCCGCTGAGCGTCTACGAAGATGCCGCACCGCAGTACGCCTCCGCTTCCGTGGCCTCAGGCAACCTGGACGATCTGCTGGCGCATCTGGACGCCGGATTCTCTGAGACCCTGCTGAAGCTCATTGACCGCAGCGGCAAAAAGGATTCCGAAATCTACAAAAAGGCCAATGTGGACCGCAAGCTGTTCTCCAAAATCCGCAACAATCCGGACTATAAGCCCTCCAAGTCCACGGCCATCGCCTTTGCCATCGCCCTGGAGCTGAACCTGAACGAGACCCGCGACCTCATCGCCCGGGCGGGCTATACCCTCAGTGCCAGCAGCAAATTCGATGTGATCATCGAGTATTTCATCGGGCGGGAAAAGTATGATATTTTTGAAATAAACGAGGCGCTGTTTGCCTTTGATCAGAGCTTGCTGGGGGCGTAATTGTTAAAATCTTTAACCGGTTTGGAGAATATAGAATGAGAATAAATCAGAGAGATAAAATCGTGTCACTGTTGCAGGCAAAGAATTCAATGACACAAGGAGAATTGGCGGAGGCCATCTATGGAGATAGTTCTCATGCTCCCAATATTTATTCCGTACTTATGTCTCTTGTAAACAAAAAAATCGTTATGCGATTAGACGAATACCCCGCAAGATACTCGCTTTATAAAATGTCCACCATTCAGCAGGCCACAAAGCAGGACTGTGTCGAACAATCTTCGAATAATGTTAATGGGCCTCCATTGATTACCATGTCGTCAGAATATGCAGTTGATCTTATCCGTGCGTATTTTGAGCAAACCGCAATTGATCCCCATAGTAGATATTTTTCTTGGGAACATTGCTATAAGGCGTTTCTAACGCACAGAAATGCAAAAGATGACCCAACGGCAGATTATTTGGCACTACACCTTGCGTTTTATTTGGCAAGCTGGGGAATGTACCGAGGGTCAACATTTTTGCTGCAAAAGGATTATAAGGTGCATATTCCAATCGCAAAAATTATTCAAGAGAAAAAATACGACCCGTTAGTAGGAATAAGCGCGAAAGACTTATGTAAAGAGCAGAACCTCACACTATTAGAGGATATAGGCAAACGGATATATGCATGCTACGCTGAGGATACACCTGCTTCTGATAGAAAAATCAATGCTGCAAGTGATACTTTGATAACAAAAATACTACTGGGAACACTTGGCTGCGTCCCTGCTTATGATCGTTTCTACAAAGAGTCCGTAAAGAAACATCACATATCCAGTGGCAATTACAATAAGAAGTCTGTTTGTCGTGTTGCAAAATTTTATTGCGACCATGAAGATAGCTTCGAAAAACTGCGGTTAGAATTGTCTGAATGCAGGATTGAGTATCCTCCAATGAAACTTATGGACATGTGTTTTTGGCAGGACGGGTACATAAGTGACTCAAAGCATAATTACAGCTAGAAAACTGACTGAAATAAAATGTCGCCCCACAGGCGACCAAACCCTCCTTCGGCTGCGCTACAATGAGAGCGCAATCAAACGAAGGAGGGTTTTCATTATGACAGAATTGGTTTTCATCCTGGATCGCAGCGGCTCCATGGCGGGGCTGGAGGCGGACACCATCGGCGGCTTCAACTCCATGATCGCGAGGCAAAAACAGGAGGCGGGCGAGGCCCTGGTCTCCACCGTGCTGTTTGACAATGAGAGCGTGGTCATCCACGACCGCCTGCCCCTTGCCAAGGTGCCGCTCATGACGAAAAAGGAGTATTTCACCCGGGGCTGCACGGCGCTGCCGGATGCCGTAGGTGGGGCCATCCACCACATTGGGAGTATCCACAAGTACGCCCGCCGGGAGGATATGCCGGAAAAGGCCCTGTTCGTCATCACCACCGACGGCTACGAAAACGCCAGCCGCCGCTATAATTACGAGACGGTGCGGCGCATGATCGAGCGTCAGAAGGAAAAATACGGCTGGGAGTTTCTGTTCCTGGGCGCCAACATCGACGCAGCCAAGGAGGCAGCCCGCTTCGGCATCGACGCCGACCGAGCAGTGAACTACAAGTGCGACGAGGAGGGCACGGCGCTGAACTATGAGGTCATCAGCGCCGCCGTGTGCAGCGTTCGATCGGCCCAACCTCTCAGCGCCGACTGGAAACGCCGCATTGATGAGGATGTGAAGAAAAGGGGTAGATGAGAGGCTTTACTTGGCCTTTTCCATAGTGCAAGAAAGAGGTGTAGCCAACGGATTGCTCCGAAGGCTGCGCCTCTGTATTTTGATATTCTCTTTTCTCCAAATGGTGTTGAGAAAATGATAGGTTTATGGTATAATGCTGTTAATCTTCTGGAAGGAGAATTGTTTGATGACGCCTTTAAGCGAGTTGATACGGATCATGCGCAAGAAAGCCCTGCTGTCACAGGAGGATTTTGCAAAAGCGCTGAATGTATCCGTTGGAACGATAAACCGTTGGGAAAACGCCAAAACCAAGCCGAATATCACGGCAATGAAAAAAATCAAGGCATTTTGTGAAGAAAACGACATCCCCTTTGATGAGATTGAAGCGGCGTGGATCGCCCAGGAGGAGTGAGGAAGATGGCAGAGATAAAGAAAGATCAGGAACGGGACGAACTGTTCCGCCGCATCTATAAAATTGCCACCGACCTTGTTCACGCAGGTCATGTGGCGGAGTGGGACTTCAAATCTTATGTGCTGGGCACGATGTTTTACCGCTATATTTCGGAGAACTTCACCGCCTATATCAACGAGGGCGAGCACGCCGCCGGGAACAAGGACTTTGACTATGCCAAAATGCCGGACGCCGAGGCGGAGACTGCCCGTGAAGGACTGGTGCAGGAAAAGGGCTTTTTCATTCTGCCCTCCGAATTGTTCTGTAATGTCCTCGCCCGGGCGGACAAGGACGACAACCTGAACGAGACGCTGGAGCGTGTGTTCAACCACATTGAGAGCAGCGCCGCCAGCGGCGATGCGGAAAACGACTTTGCGGGGCTGTTTGACGATTTTGATGTGAACAGCAAGGCAATTGGCGAAACTGTTGCCAAGCGCAACAAGGTGCTGGTGGAGCTGCTAAATGGTGTGGCCCAGATGCCGCTGTTCTCCACTGACGGTATTAACCCCGACCTGTTCGGCGATGCGTATGAGTACCTAATGGGAATGTACGCCGCCAATGCCGGTAAAAAGGGCGGTCAGTATTTCACGCCTGCCGATGTTTCAGAGCTGCTGGCTCGCCTCGGCACCATTGGCAAAACGAAAATCAACAAGGTCTATGACCCTGCCTGCGGCTCCGGTTCTCTGCTGCTGAAGGTGGAAAAAGTGCTGGGCAAGGATAATATCGAGCGAGGCTTCTACGGTCAGGAGATCGACCTGACCACTTACAACCTCTGCCGCATCAATATGTTCCTGCATAACATCGAGTTTGACAAATTCAGCATCGTGCGGGAAGATACTCTGCTCAGCCCGCAGCATTGGGACGACCAGCCCTTTGAATTGATTGTGTCCAATCCGCCGTTTTCCGTGCCGTGGGAGGGGAATAAGAACCCGCTGCTTATCAACGATCCTCGCTTTTCGCCTGCCGGAGTGCTGGCTCCCGCTTCCAAGGGCGATATGGCGTTTATTATGCACAGTCTTTCTTGGCTGGCTTCCAACGGTGCGGCGGCCATCGTTTGCTTCCCCGGCATTATGTACCGTGGCGGAGCCGAGCAGAAGATCCGCAAATATCTGGTGGATAACAACTTTGTGGATGCCATCATTCAGCTGCCCTCCAACCTGTTCCTGAATGTCACGATCTCCGTGGACATTATGCTCCTGAAAAAGAACAAGACAGACAATGCCATCCTGTTCGTGGATGCCTCCAAGGAGTTTGTGAAGGCCACAAAGAACAACCGGCTTTCTGATGACAATATCCGGCGTATCGTGTCTGCTGTGGCGGAGCGTAAGGACGAGCAGCACTTTGCCCGCCTTGTGCCGAACGACGAGGTCGGCAGCAAACAGAACAATTATAATCTCTCTGTTTCTACCTATGTGGAGCAGGAGGATACCCGTGAGAAGATCGACATCGTAAAGCTGAACGCCGAGATTGCCGAGATCGTCGCACGGGAACAGAAATTGAGAGAGGAAATTGATCGAATTATTGGGGAGATTGAGGGGTAATGAGAGGCGATAAAGAGGCAGCTTGCTTTGATAAAATTAAACACGCTTTGTTCTACAAAGATGGAATGCCTATCTGCAATCCATTTGACGGATGTTCTGCCTTTACCGCTACTGATGCGTCATTTGCAAAGGCTCACACTTTCTATTGCAACTCTGACTTTAATAAGAACTATTTCGGCTTGTTGGAAAATGAACGCTTTGAATTTGCTGATATCATTCGCACTGCCAAGCCCAATCCATCAAGCAGTGAATTCCCAGATTTTATATTTGATAACGGTTTCATAGAGCATTTTCAAATTACATCATCACAGGTCACACGAAAAGGTGCTACCCATGCAAGAAAAGAAAGCGATTTTCAGCGTAAGGTAGACACTGAAACAGAAAAACTGAAAACAGAATGGAATATAACCCCAAGCTTTGATGCAGTTCGTTCTGAATCGTGGGCATTTCAAATCCCTGTACATAGTCACAAATATTTGATGAACTCATTCAAGCAGAATTGGGAAAGTCATATAAGCAGTAGCAAGAGGTTTTTAGGTGAAAAGAGTATCGGAATATTTATGGTTGACCACCCTGAAATTTCTCTGGCGATGTGTGAGAATGTATACGATGGCTGGATTGACGGAATGTCACAAGGTGATATGCGTGAGCAGGAAAATTTCAAAGATTATCGATTAAGTCGAGACAAAGCGCTGCTAAATTATATGTATGACTTTAGGAACGAAATAAAATATGTGATATTTGTGAATCCTCAAAGGGTAGAAGTTATCCGCACCGAAAACATCCCATACCTGTTACAGCTGATGCCTTGGGATTATGCTATATATCCGATGCAGGTATGTACAATGGCAAGTGTATATAATATCAGCATTCCAAATTCCTTGGCAAAAGGAGATGAATCCAATGACCAAACTTGATGAACTAATTCAGGAATACTGCCCCGATGGAGTCGAGTACAAAAGACTTGGAGATATTGCTACAATAAGCAGAGGCGGTAGTTTTCAGAAAAAAGATTATACTGAAAATGGCATTCCTTGCGTTCACTATGGGCAAATCTATATGTATTATGGACTTTTTGCTGAAAAAACATTGTCCTATATTAGTGAGGAAACTGCGCAGAAACAGAGATTTGCCGAGCCTGGTGATATCATTATGGCAGTCACCAGCGAAAATATAGATGATGTTTGTAAATGCATGGCGTGGCTTGGAAACGAAAAGGTTGCAGTAAGCGGGCATACCGCTATTATCCGTCATTCAATCAATCCGAAATACCTTGTCTATTGGCTTCATTCCTCTGCGTTTTACCAGCAAAAGGCAAAAATTGCTCATGGTACAAAAGTAATCGAGGTTGCACCAGTGAAGTTGACTGATGTGATTCTTCCCGTCCCGCCCCTGCCGGTGCAGCGTGAAATTGTCCGCATACTGGACAATTTCACAGAGCATATTACTGAACTTACTGAACAACTTAACTTAGAACTTACCGTCCGAAAAAAGCAATATGAATTCTATCGAAATCAGCTCTTGACTTTTGATGCACAGGGTGCGACGATTTTGACAGACAGACAGACAGACAGACAGACAGACAAGCCTAACGCCCTAAATCGTCTGTGTCAATATGTTTCTGAATTTATTTTCGTTAAATTAAGTGATATTTCCGTGAACTGCGATAGCCTGAGGAAACCCGTTACCGGCGGAAATCGTGAAGCTGGTAATATTCCATACTATGGTGCATCTGGCATTGTTGACTATGTAAAGGACTATATTTTTGATGGTGATTATCTGCTGATTTCCGAGGATGGTGCAAATCTATTGGCACGGAACACACCGATTGCATTTTCTATCAGCGGGAAGAACTGGGTTAATAACCACGCTCATATTCTCCAATTCGACAATCGCATAACACAGAGATATGTAGAAATTTATTTGAACTCTATTGATCTATCGCCGTATATTTCAGGTGGCGCACAACCAAAGTTAAATCAGCAAAGCCTTTACAAGATCCCTATTCCATTACCGTCGTATCAAAAGCAGAAAGAAATTGTTACCATTCTCGACCGCTTCGACACCCTCTGCACCGACCTTTCCTCCGGTCTGCCCGCTGAAATCGAAGCCCGGCAGAAACAATATGAATATTACAGGGATAAACTACTTGAATTTGAAAAATGAGGTGAGTGCAGAGTGCCAAGTCAAAATTCGAACAGCAGAAAAAAGCGGCGCGATCATGTCAAAGCGCAGCCTACCGTTCCGCCTGTAGCTTTTCCTGCAAGCATGTCACAAGCAGAAATGCAGCACATAATTGCGAACGCAATCATTGAAGCCAAAAAAGCAGATGAAGACGCTAAGCAGAAGCAGAAAGAGGCCAATATCCGAGAGTTACAGGAGGCAATCGGATTTAAAAAATATAATGACAAGAATAGATTGCTGCGTATCATTAAGATAGCGATTAATGAATTCAAATGCATTTTCAGAATCTGTGTTTTACCTCGAAAAAATATAAAAGGCGACCGTGTTACATTTAGCATTATGAGTGTACTGTTAACTCTGATTTTTGCTCTTGTAGCATTGGTACTGTATGGTGCGGCACTTCTTTTCCTTATATGTGGAATTGTTGCGCTCATCCATGGACAAGGCGCCCCGCTATGGGACATCGAGTGGTATATTTTCATCCCATTCAGCTTTGCTGCATTTTTATTTGCTAGCATATTCCGCATCTCCTCAATCGAAATTGAGAAAGTAGAGGACAGGGATTATATACAGAGTCTACTGAATATTGTCCTTACAATAATCGCAGCTGTTTTTGCGTACCTTTCTCTAATAAAGGAGTAATATGATGAGCTATTTCAACATTGTTGCCCAGAGCAATGAAAGCACTGTTGTCACCGAATACAAGCCGCAGTCGAAGCGCTCGGAGGCGTACCAGAGCGAAGCGGATTTGGAGCAGGAGTTTATCCGTCTGCTCTGCGAGCTGGGCTATGAGCGCCTGACCATCCATAAAGAGGCTGACCTGATTGCCAATCTGCGGACGCAGCTGGAAAAGCTGAATAACTATCGCTTTACGGACGGCGAATGGAAGCGTTTCTGGGACGAGGTGCTGGCAAACACAAACTCCGGCATTCTCGAAAAGACCCGGCTGATTCAGGAGGACTATGTGCAGGTGCTCCGCCGGGATAACGGGGAAAGCAAAAATATCCAGCTCATTGACAAGAAGTGCATACACAACAACAGCCTGCAGGTCATCAATCAGTATGCCATCTCTGCCGAGGAAGGCGCTGCCCACAATAACCGCTATGATGTGACGGTGCTGGTCAACGGTCTGCCGCTGATCCATATCGAGCTGAAGCGCCGGGGCGTTCCCATTCGGGAAGCCTTCAATCAGATCGACCGCTATCAGCGGGATAGCTTCTGGGCATCCAGCGGGCTTTACGAGTTTGTGCAGATTTTCGTGATCTCCAACGGCACAAATACGAAGTATTATTCCAATACCACCCGTTTCAACCATATCAAGGATACCAAAGCGCAGAAAGCCAAGAAGTCCAAAACCAGCAATAGCTTTGAATTCACCTCCTTCTGGGCGGACGCCAACAACCGCATTATCCCCGATCTCGTGGACTTTACCAAGACCTTTTTCTGCAAGCACACCATTCTGAATATTCTTACCCGTTACTGTGTATTTACGGCGGAAAATATGCTGCTGGTGATGCGGCCATATCAAATCGTCGCCACCGAGCGCATTCTGAACCGGATTGAAATCGCCAACAACTATAAAAAGTACGGCTCTGTGGCAGGCGGCGGGTACATCTGGCACACCACCGGCAGCGGCAAAACGCTGACTTCCTTCAAGACGGCGCAGCTTGCCACCAAGCTGAACTATATTGACAAAGTGCTTTTCGTTGTGGACCGCAAGGATCTGGACTATCAGACGATGAAGGAATATGACCGCTTTGAAAAGGGAGCTGCCAACAGCAACACCTCTACGGCAGTCCTGAAGCGCCAGTTGGAGGATGACAATGCAAGAATCATTATCACCACCATTCAGAAGCTCGCCACCTTTATCAAGAAGAACGCCGGACACAGCGTTTTTGATAAGCGAGTTGTTATCATTTTTGATGAGTGCCACCGGAGTCAGTTCGGGGATATGCATCAAGCCATCACCAAATACTTTAAGAAGTACCATCTGTTCGGCTTTACCGGCACGCCCATCTTTGCAGTCAATGCAGGCGTAAGCAAGAACCCTACGCTTCGCACAACAGAGCAGGCTTTTGGCGATCAGCTTCACGCTTACACCATTGTGGACGCCATCAACGACAAAAACGTGCTGCCCTTCCGGGTGGACTACATCAAGACAATGGATACCGAGCCGGATATTGACGACAAAGAGGTTTGGGACATCAACCGGGAAAAGGCGTTTCTTGCCCCGGAACGCATCCGTCTGGTCACAGATTACATTCTGACGCATTTTGACCAGAAGACCTACCGGGGTGATAAAACCTATACATACAGCGTATTGCAGAATATCGCCGAGGTTGCCTCTGCCGGCAGCAAGCAGCAGATCGAGGAAATCAAGCAGAAGCAGCGGGTCAGCGGGTTCAACTCCATCTTTGCCGTGTCCAGCGTGGATGCTGCAAAGCTCTACTACGCCGAGTTTCAGAGGCAAATGGCGGAAAATCCGCAGAAGCGGCTGAAAGTTGCCGTCATTTACAGCTATGGCGCAAACGAAGAAGAAACGGACGGTATTCTTGACGAGGAGAATCCGGAAGATACCTCCGCACTTGACCAAAGTTCCCGTGATTTTCTGGATGCGGCCATCCGTGACTACAACGGGATATTCCACACCAACTATTCCACAGACGGGGACAAATTCCAGAATTACTATAAGGATGTTTCCCTGCGGATGAAGAACAAGGAACTTGACCTGCTGATCGTGGTCAATATGTTCCTGACCGGCTTCGACGCCACGACGCTGAATACGCTGTGGGTGGATAAAAACCTGAAAATGCACGGGCTGATTCAAGCATATTCCCGCACCAACCGGATTCTCAATTCCATCAAGGTGTTCGGCAACATCGTTTGCTTCCGCAATCTGCAAAAGCGCACCGACGACGCCATCTCCCTTTTCGGAGATAAGGAAGCGGGCGGTATCGTCCTGATGCGTGGCTATAAGGATTACTACTTTGGCTACGAGGATGCCGACGGAAAATATCACCCAGGCTACCAGGATATGATTGAGGAATTGACAACGAAATTCCCGCTGACAGAGGAACGCATTACCGGCGAACAGCGGCAGAAGGAGTTTATCGTTTTGTTCGGTGCGATTCTGCGTATACGCAACCTGCTGACTTCGTTCGACGAGTTTGCCGGAAGCGAAATTTTGAGCGAGCGGGATTTTCAGGATTATCTTGGCCGCTATCAGGACTTACGGGATGAGTGGAAAAACCACAAGCCCGGTGGCGAAAAAGAGGACATCACCGATGACATCGTTTTTGAAATCGAGCTAATCAAGCAGATCGAGATCAATATTGACTACATCCTGCTTCTGGTACAGAAATACCACGATTCACACTGCGATAACAAGGAAGTGCTTATCACGATCCGCAAAGCAGTGGATGCCAGTCCTGAACTGCGCAGCAAGAAGGCACTGATCGAAACCTTCATTGCCGGAATCAACGATGTGTCAGATGTGATGCTGGAATGGCGCACCTTTGTCGCCGAAGAAAAAGAACGGCAGCTTGTTGCAATCATTCAGGAGGAAAACCTGAAAGACGATGAGACTCGCCGCTTTATGGAGAGCTCTTTCCGTGACGGCTCTGTCAAAACGACAGGCACGGATATTGACCGGCTGATGCCGCCGATCTCCCGCTTCGGCGGTGGGAACCGCACAGTTAAAAAACAGGCCATAATTGATAAATTGATGGCGTTCTTTAATCGATTCTTTGGGATTGGATAAACGGGTCTTAGGGCACCCCAGCAAGGCGAAGTAAATTGGCACAAAATCTACCACGCTATAAGCAAAGAATAGGCGCTGCCCCCGGTCAAAGGAATGGCCGGGGGCAGCGGCTTTTTTACTTTCCTATCACACCTCACAGCGCCTTCAGCTTCCGGCAATATTCCGACTCCGCCATCTCCCCGGCTTGAAATGCCGCCCGCAGCTCCTCCGCCACGGCGACGATGTGATTCCATTCATCGGTGGAGATGGCGCCCCGCTGCTTCCGGCCCTTTAGGCGGTTATAGGTGCGGGCGTACTCCTTGGCGGCGGCCTCCCGCAGTTTCCGTTTCGCCGTCTCATGGGCGCCCACGCTGCGGCAGGTCTTGCCGTGCTGGCCGAGGATGGGGCGGTCGCAATACTGGGTGTTATACCCGCCCACGGCCACGAACCAGTGTCCGCAATTCTTGCACCTGCGGGGCAGATTCCCTGCGGCAATCCCCCTGGTCAAGTCCAGATAGAAAAAGGCAATCAAGTCGTCGAAAGTGGAGCGCTCCGCCATCTTCGGCTTCCCGGTTTTCTCGTCCCGGTACGGGATAAAGGATATGTGCGCCGGGAAATCAAAGCGGAATGACGCCACGGGTGGGTCGTAGAACGGGTCGGATTCCTCGTCCATATCCACCCGCTTTGCCTTCCCGATCCCATCCTTGAAGCGGCCATAGGCGTCGATATAGTTCTCCCGCTTGCAGGAGGGCAAGCCCTCAAAATACGCCGACAGCATCCAATGGGTGTTGCGCCGGAAGTCGCTCAAGTCCTGTCCGATCCGGCTGAGCCGGGCTATCCAGCGCGCATAGTCGTCGTGGGCCTGCGTCCCCCGGGTCATCATCTCGTCCCATATCTCCCGGCAGTCCTCGTCGCTGGTGAAGCAGGACGGCGCATCCTCCCGCCGCAAAAGAAGGTCATACAGCGGCAGCTTCCGCAGCAGATGCCACAGCCGCCGAAACGCTTCGTTGGCGATCCCGGCGCTGGACGGGTCCCGGGCGGCGAAAAACATCTGCGCCTCGGCAGCAAATTCCTTGGCCGCAGCGCCTATATCCAGGGTGAGCTGCCCCGACACCTCCAGTGCCTCCGCCGCAAAATATCCCAGCGGGTACTCCTCCCCCGCCACGATCACGCCCGCCGCTGTAAAGTCGGCGGAAAAGAAATCCACTGCGTCATGGCTCATCCGAAACATAGTTGCCCCTCCATACCCGATTGATTTTTCGCGTTCGTGCCGATATTTCCAAAACGCCTTGCAAATGCGTTTTTATCTGTTATACTCATAATACCCGATAAGAGTAATATTGTCAATCGGGTATATTCCATCTATGAAAGGAGGGCAGACCATCCACCATTCCATCCAAAAAGAAAGCCGCCGAACTGCGGCAACAGTCCGGCGGCACGCCGCGCTTCGGAAAACGCAGACGCCATCTGCCACAAGTCTAACAGAGAGGTCTCCGAAACGCAAGTTCTTTTTCTCTGAATTTGAAATAAGGAGTGTTTTATGAAACGATCTGACTACACCGACCACGACCAACTTCCGCTGTTCCTCAACGCAGAAATGGCGGCCAAGCTCCTGGGCATCTCCCTCTCCAGCGCCTACGAGCTCATGCACGAAGAGGGCTTCCCGGCCCTGCACATCGGCAATCGCATCGTCGTCCCCAAGGAAAAGTCCTGCCACTGGGTGGACCGGCAGACGGGAGGTGCCCGATGAAGCGCACCCTGCCGTGGCAGACGCCCGCCCGAAACTACTACCCCCTGCCGAAAGTCCTTTGCCGGCTGGGCCTGTCCCCCGGCGAAATCGCTGTGTACTCCTTTCTCATGTACTGCGAAAACCGCACCACCTACCAGTGCTACCCCAGCTACCGGACCATCGGCGAGGCCGTAGGCATGAGCCGCAACACCGTTGCGAAATATGTCCGTCAGCTGGAGGAAAAGGGGCTCATCCGCACGGAGCGCACCACCGTCACGCTGAAAGACGGCCGCAAGCGAAACGGCTCTCTGCTCTACACGATCCTCCCGCCGGAGCAGGCCGTGGAGCAGTTCAACCGGCAGCAGCTGGCCAAAGCGGAAGCCGCCGCCGAGCGTCGCCGCATACAAGATACGCTGGCCAAACAGGCCGCAGAAGCCCCGCCTTCGCCCCTGTGAGCTTCTGTGTGACCTCGCCGGAGCGAAAGCGGGTGTAGATAGCACCCCCAGGGCTTTTGAGCGGTTTCGAACCGATTTTCGGTGCGCCGAAATCGGGGCAGGAGAAAGGCATTGGCGCTTTTCCGCACCTATGCCGTTCACGGCAGCCCGCAGTGCGGGCTGCCACGGGGGTTTGTGGGATTTTGAGATTGACGCTGATTTAGGGGCTCCCAATATGCTTTGGCGCTATTCTTTGGAAAAATGCCCGTTTGCCCCGTGTTTTCAAGGGTTTTGGGCGGCGCAGACATACGAAAAAGGAGGAATTTTTAATGGACAACAATGAAAAAAGCCGACACTCCGTGTGGCTGTCAGACGAAGTGTGGCAGGAAGTGGACGCATTCTATAAGCTGGATAACTGCCCCACCCGCAACGAGTTTGTGGAGAAGGCCCTGCGGCAGTATTGTGGCCGCCTACACGCCGAACGGTCGGTCGCATACCTGCCCCGTGCGCTGCAGGAGATGCTGGAGGGCACACTGGGCGTGTTCGGCGACAGGTTGGGTAAGCTGCTGTTCAAGCTGGTGGTGGAGCACAACATGACCAACCATCTACTGGGCGGCGACATAGATATGACCCGGGACGAGTACAACAAAATGCGCGGCAGCAGCGTCCGGGAGGTGGCCTCCACCCACGGCAGCATCTCCTTTCGGGATGTGCTGCTGTTCCATCGGGAGGAGTAAGCGGTGCAAAATCTGCCACGCCGTAAGCAAAGAAAAGGGAAAACTTTCAGTAGCTTTCCCCCGCAGCTTGTCGTGTATGAAGCAAATTTCCCGCCTTCCTATTATTTCTTATCACAAGCCAAGCAACTGCTTTTTCTTCGCGTCAAACTCTGTTTGAGTAATTACCCCACCATCAAGAAGTTCTTTGAATTTAACTATTTCATCTGCAGCAGAATTACCTTGAGTAATAGCGGATGGAGCATTATCCGACTTTTTTTGAACAACAATATCTATCAAAGACATTGTCTCTTGGGCACTAGAATAAAGTTGCTTATATAATAATCCGTCTTTTTTGTTTCCACCTCGATAAAATTAATATAGATAGTCGGGTATGACATATTATTCATTGTAATTTTCACTTGAAGTTTGGAGCATATTGATTTTTGCTTGTGTCCTGTACTTCCTCCAACTATTGCACCAATTCCACCGAATAGTGCTCCACCAACAATCGCTCTGCCAACGCCACCTTTTGAAATCGAGTTGCCATCTTCAATTAATTCATAGTCCAAAATATCAGAGTAATCATAAATTGCTAAATCTTTAATTTTGCCAATTAAATTTGTTTTAGGAATGGCAAACTTACGATTTCTATCGTCAAACTGAATGAAATTTCCAACCGCTTTTGTAGCCTTAAACGACGCGATTTTTGAAGCATGCTCTTCGGCGTTTCTTGCAGAAATTCCAACAATTTCTCTTAATTCTTCAATCCCGTATTTGCTAATTTTTAACAATGAAATTCCACTCGCTGCCAGCTTCTTCGTACAGTCTTGGCACACAAAAAGTTTATTATACCTTACTGATGACTTTTTCAATGCACCTGTAGGCGTATTACATATAGGACAATTTTCCGTTTTCAATATGCTCATATCTGTTTCTCCTTAATAATTTGATAAATCCATTATATCTTGAAATACAAAAAAGGCAACATTACTTTTCTTGTTGATACACCAATTATCCGTAGCAGCTACAATACAATAACAACGGCTATCCCAAGACGAAAAATGTTCTCGCTAAAACCAAGAAGGAGTGCGTCGAGAAGCTCCAAAAGCTCAAGGAGGATTGCGGCGGGCTGAAGCCCGAAAAAGTGCGGTCTGAGATTCCCTTCGGGGACTGGCTGACATACTGGTACGAGAATCACTCCAAGCCTAAGATCC
>ERZ839767.934-NODE-934-length-48218-cov-4.867969_pt1 | contig 48218 bp, 32 predicted proteins | sample MGYA00519879_ERZ839767 | MGnify/ENA primary metagenome ERZ839767 (study PRJEB31850, sample SAMEA3708852) | human gut metagenome | biome: human gut; feature: human-associated habitat; material: faeces | place: China | collected 2014 ... | reverse complement strand
TATCAACGTCGTGAGGTTGCGCTATCAACGTTGCGAGGTTGCGCTATCAACGTTGTGAGGTTGCGCTATCAACGTTGTGGGGTTGCACTATCAACGTTGCGAGGTTGTACTATACATGCCGTGAGGGGGAGTCTGTTCTGTCATCCCTCATACGAATGGGATGTTTACAGCTGTGTTTAAAAGACGGTGAGAGAGGGGGAGAGTCTGTTCTGTTCTATTACCCCCCCCCTCTGTTTATTATATTGAAGATGTATAGATTTCTTTCATCAGGCGGATTCCCAACAACGGCCTGTAATGTCCTTTTTCGTAGTAATTATGCTTGTCGTTGGTATATTCGTTGATGCCGGTAAAATCGAATACATTTCCCTCGCCGAACATCTGTTTCAGGTATGTAACGTCTTCCGGATGGATGCGGACTTGGTTATAATCCGGACTGATAATGATTTTCACGGAAGTATGATGTTTTTGGCATACCTGTTTTATCTCTTCCAGAAGCTCTTGTTGCCGTTCCCTGATAACCTTCGGCGATAGGATTTCTTTTCCGCATCGAAAGTCCGGCTCTTGCTTTTTAAGAAATTCTCCCGCTCTGTTCTCCCAATACATTTCCCCTTCTTCCTGTATCATCTTTTCTCTGGGGTTACGGATGTCGTTCGTTACCGGATTGCGGATAGGCCCGTAGGGGTTGATAACCCCTTTCATATAAGGGCGGTAAGTATGGAACAGACTGTAATCGATATAGGAAAACAACACATTCGGACTGAGAAAGGCTTGGCAGAACTTTTTCTGGAAGTCGAACTCGCTGAGGCCTGAGATAGCCGGAGGAAGCACATTGCTGTATCCCGTCAGGAGCTGGTCGCGCCATAACGATTCTTTATCTAATATCAGAAGCAGGTTGTTTATTTTTGCATCGGCCTTGTCCAGCGCCTGTAACTTTAGCGTAATGGCCGGCAGACTTTCGGCATTGCCAAACAGGCGGACTGCCCTGCCTCCGCAAAGGTACTTCTCCCACTCGTGGCAAGGATAAGCCATGGTGCAGGAGTTGCCTAGAATGTATGAATCGATGGGAATGGAATCCCGGTTGTTCAGGTAAGTTTGCCACCCTACGTACGATTCGTTTAATAGAACCGGCGACAGGTCATACCGTTTGTACGACTTTAAGACCATAAACGGGTCTGTCCATACATACACCGCCAGTATGGCTATGAACGGAATGGAAAGCAGGAAGAGTTTGGCAATGAAACGCATAGCAGCGCTTCGTTCACTATTTTTCTTTCTCATAGTTGCAGTGTCATCATCAGAATTGTAAATATATAAAGCTGCCTGAATCGAATTGCCCTAAGGTGAAAAACGCAATGGCCATTAAATAGTAAACGCTCCACCTTATTACGGTGGACTGTTTTTCCAGCGCTGCCAGCAAATCCCGTTTGGACATAAAGTACTCATAGAGCAGAATCAATATCAGGGTACTGCCTGCTACAATGCAGTTGTGGTCCGGCATGCCGATACTGATTTCTTTCCAGCTGTAATGCACGTCGAATGAGATGTTCCGTATATAATAGAAAGCTTCGGAAATGGAGCTTGCACGGAAAAATATCAGGGAGAAGGCGAACAGCAGATAAGTCCTTATAATGGAAAGGGTGGAAAATAAGGGGTTGCCCATCCATTTCTTTACTTTGTTGCGGATGTTCATCGTCTTCATCTCATAAAAGATAATCAATCCCTGAATCAGTCCGTATACGGCAAAGTTCCATCCGGCTCCGTGCCAGATGCCTAGCCCGACAAATGTCAGCGTCAAACTCAGAAAGACACCCCATTGTCCCCATCCGCGCATGCTGGAAGCCAGCGGAAGATACAAATAATCTCTTACCCAGAACGAAAGGGACATGTGCCAGCGCCTCCAGAAGTCGGCCGTGGTTTGGGCAATAAACGGACGGTTGAAGTTGGGGCTCAGCCGGAATCCCAACATCAGTGCCCCTCCCAGTGCCATATCGGTATAACCGGAGAAATCGGCGTACAATTCTATCGGATAGAGCAGTCCGGCCATAAGCAGTTGCACTCCCGAGGCCGTATGCACCGAGTTGAAAATGCCGTCGATGTACGAACCGATGTAGTCGGCCAGAAGCAATTTCTTGACCAAGCCTACCACCATCAGTTTCATTCCGTAAGTCATGGAACTATAGCGCACCGCCTTGTCTGATTTCAACTGGGGAAGCATGTCTGCGGCTCTTTCGATAGGCCCCGACAGGAACTTCATAAAGAAGAGCATGTATACAAGGAAGTCGGTCAGGTTCTTTTCCGGCTTCTCCTCCTGCCAATAGATTTCCGTCAGATAAGAGATAGCCTGAAAGGTATAGAACGAAATACCCAATGGAAACAGGAAATGGGCATCTATAAGCAGGTCGGCATATCGGGATGCCAGCCAACTTGTTATCAGGAAACAGACTCCCGAAACATAGATTTTTTGGATTGTTCTCTCCTGTTTCGCCTGCCCCATCCATCTGCCTAGATAGAAGGTTGCCAGCGATATAAAAAGAGCTATCGCCAGAAATGCGATATGGTAGAAACCGATAAAGACAAAACTGGCAGCTAGTAACACAGCTTTCTTATACCGGTGCGGGAGTACGTGGTACAAAATGAATGCACAGGCAAACAGCAGCACAAAGTTCAGCGATATGAACGACATACGTTATTGGGCTTTCGTTAAAATAGCTTGGCAGATGTCTCCTACATTTTTTAGCCGTACAATGTCCCTGAACGTGAACCGTACATTGAACTTCTTTTCTATTTGGCTGATTAACTGCATATTTGTCAGCGAATCCCATCCGTCTACATCCCGGGCGGTGGTTTCGTTTGTCAGCGCAATGTGTTCTCTTTTCAAAACGTCCTGAAATATCAGGTTCAATTCATTTAAAATAGTTTGTGTATCCATCTTTATCTAAATTAGTTCTTGTATTTTCTTTCTGTCGGTTTTGCTGCTGTTGTTCAGCGGGAAAGAGGGGAGTTGGTGTATCTGTTTCGGTATCATGTAGAAAGGCAGCTTGCTGTGCATATACTCCTTTAAACGCGCCGTGTCCGCATCACTGTGTTCGATAACCAGATGCAGCTCGCACTGGTGGTTCGCTCCGTATTTGGGCAGAACCACCACCCGGCATTTCCCTTGGAAGAAGCTCTTCGCTACATGCTCTATTTCACTGAGTTCGATACGGAATCCCTGAAGTTTAATCTGCGAGTCTTTTCTTCCGCAGTAGATAATGTCTCCATCGGTATCCTTCCGGCAAAGGTCGCCTGTTCTGTAATAAATCTTCCCGTCAGGGACTTGAACGAGGCATTCCTTCGATTTGTCCGGTGCATTCCAATATCCCGCCATTATCTGGTCGCCACTAATCCACAGCTCTCCCGTTTCGCCCGCAGGCAGAGGCTTTCCCTCTTCGTCCATAATGAGCGTGTCTATACCGTCGAAAGGCTTACCGATAGCGGCCATGCCGTGATGATGCTTGCACGCGGTGGCCGGAATGGGATAGGCCGTACAGTAAATAGTTCCTTCCGTGGGGCCGTATAGATTCATAAAGCGGGCGTTGGGGGCACACTTTCTGAAAGCGGATAAAAGCTCTATATCAGAAGCTTCGGCCGTTACGACCAAATGTTTAAGTTCCGGGAGCTGTATCTCCGGGAAGTAGGGCAATAGAAGCTGAAGCAGCGAGGGAGCCACGGCCGCGAAGGTGAGGCGGTATTTTTCCAGTATATCTATTACATTGATATATTTCACACCCTCCGGCGATACGGTGTAAATGCACGCCCCTAAAGTCAGGGGATAGAGGAACGAAACGACAGAAACATCGAACGTCAGCTCAAACATTTGTAACATCCGGTCGTGTTCATTCAAATCCCATCCCAATTGGCCGTATGCGCGGTAAAAGGCATTCAGGTTCTTACGGGAGATAGGAACTCCTTTCGGCTCTCCGGTGCTGCCGGAGGTAAAGATAATATAGGCATTCTCTTTTTCATCCGTCTTGGTAGGGAATTCATGTGTCTCGTTAAAGGGTGAGGATAAGGAGGCAACCGCGGGTTGCAGCGCTGAGGTCTGTATAAACTCAAAGTCTTTGCTCCCCAGGTTTCTGCTTCCAGTGCTTTCGTCTTTCTGACTTTTGTTTCCTAAGTCTTTGCTTTCCTGCTTTATGTTTCTCAGGTCATTGCTTTCTAAATCGTGGCTTTCCGGATTCTTACTGTCTTGAAGTATGTTTCCTGAATCCTTATCTCCCAGATTGGGACTTTTCTGTATATTGTCTCCTTTGTTTCCGTTCCCCAGATTCAACAACACTTGGTTGTCGGCATACAATATCAAGTGAAGGCCTGCCGTTTCGGCTATTTTCAAGTTTCTTTGTGCGGGGTAAGCCGGGTGTAGTATAACGTATGTTTTCCCGCTGATTAATACGGCTAATATCGATGCATACGTTTCCAGTCTGTCTTCCGCTACAATCCCTATTACCTTTTCTTCCCTATCGGCCATCAGAACCACAATCTGATGTACCTTGGCCGATAGTTGTTCGTACGTGTAAGCTCTGTCGTTTATCACCAATGCCTGGTTTCCGGCATACTTCTTAAAAGCCTTTACGATATCGCCTATCAAGTCTTTTTGTTCTTTTTCCATATTCCTTTTAACGATTTAGAAAATATAAAAGTCTAGTTTTCGTGTTCTGCTTTATGAGGACACCGGAACTACTTCACGACCTATTGCCGTCTTTTATCTTTTCAATGCGCGAACGTTTGAATCTCTTGTTACTAACACCTTGATTGAAAAAACGTTCAAAAGTAGAAGGAAAAAGCGTGGGATGTATATTTTTATGATATACATTTTGGAAGAGTGATTGTATATGCGTACATGCTTTGTTCACAGAGGGTTAACTGTGAACTGTATATTGAAATAGCTTTTTATTTAGATATACAGGTTAGTTAAAATGCCTGAATTGTTTGTCGAAAGTTCGATGAGTTCCCCTTCTTTAAACGTTCTTTAAGAAAGAAGAGTGAAGGAACAAGCTTGAAATACGGAGCTAGAAAGCTTGTATAAATTCGTCGAAAGTTCCGCTTATATCCATCTTGCTGCGTAAACGTTGTTTACGTTGCGACACACTCCCTTTCTCTATATTGAATATCAAGGCAATAAGTTCTAACGGAAGTTCCATCTTAACCAGACAACAGAAGCGGATGTCCTCTTCTTTAAGCCCGGGAAAGGCTTCTTGCAGGCGTTGGGTGAAATCGGTGAAGCAAGCATTCGTATTGTCGTAGATGTGTTGCCATTCTTGTCCGCCCATGCGTATGTGCACGTTACTCTTGTTGTTATAGATAAGTGGGAGCGTAAGCAGATTCAGCTTCCTGAAGTAATTGAGTTTGAGTTCCGAGAGCTCCAAGTCTTTTTGTTTCAGTGTGGTCTGTTCCTGTAACAGACGGTTTTCGGCTTCCATCTTTTGCTGTTGCAGGATGCTGCTCTTTAACTGTGCCGATTCGTACAGCAGTTTCGTTTTTAAACGCTTCCGGTGAAAGTAGATAGTCAGGCATATCAGTATCAGTAAAAGACCTGCTACAATTAAAACGCCTCTAAAAATAAGGTTCTGATGGAGCACCAGTCGGTATTCGGCATCCTCCATCTCCTGCTCTTCCTTGCTATATTCGCGTAAGGTCTGTAAGTGACTGGCGCGGGAGTCACGGCGTTGTTCACGCATGGAATCCATTTGCGAGATATAACCTTCCAAATACGAAAGAGCCTGCCGGGCATCTCCTGCGGCACGTTTCATCCGGTATAAACCGTGGTAAGCCCTGGCTTTGTTCTGATAGTCGGTCTCTTTGCCTCGGAGTACTTGCTCAAAATAGTATTGGGCCGAATCTCTGCGTCCCGATTCCAGAAACGTTTCTCCTCTCAGTAAATTCCATTTATCAGAAGGGGTAGTTTGGAGCTGTCTCGCCTCATCCAACTGTTCCAGTGCTACCGCTACGGATTTCCGTCGTAGGTGGATATAGGCAAGATTTTCCAAACAGGCTATACGTTTCAGTGTATCCTCCGGCAGAATCTGGGCATACAAGGCCGATTGCAGTTTGAAAGCGTTTTCGTACTGCTCGTTCTTGAGATAGAATTTCGACAGGCAGTCCGACGATTCATAGATTAAGGTAGTGTCTGCTAAGGCATACGCATACGAGAGTAATTTTTTCAGGCAACTGTCTGCTTTCTCATTAGCTCCTTGCATCTGGTATTCCGTACTTAAATAATAGTTTAGCCAGTAACCGAACTCTGCGTCATCTTTCAAATACTTGAAATATTTAGAGGCCTCCATAATGGCATCGGAAGCTCCTAATTGCCGATGTTGTTCGTGCATGATTTCCCCTCGTAACATATACAGGTAACCGATTTGGGCAGAATCGTTCGTGTTGAAACTGTAATAGCGGAGAGCCAGTCGGCTTAGCGAATCCGCGTCTTGCAGCTCGTCCTTATCAAGCAGGCATTCAGCCATCAGACTGTTGTAAAGGGCACGTTCTTTTTGGGTGGTTATATACGGAGAAATCTTTTGCAGGCGTGCGTAAACGGAGTCTGTCGGAATGGCGGAAAAGTGACTTTTTATCGTTTTTAGCCGGTCATAGTTCCATGTGTGGAGATAGCGTACACTTGTAATAACCAGTATGATGATAAGTATCAGGCCTCCTCCATAGTAATAGATACGTTTGGGTATGTGCATCTCCTTGTTGTGTTTTGTTTCTTGATACCGCAAATCTAGTAAAAAAACAGAAGCGGAGCTAAAAGGATTGTAAAAATATCCTTAAATCTCCGCTTTTATGGTAAGAAGTAACGCTTCTTTAGAACATATAGCTCATAAAGAAGGTGAGGTTCGCATTCCGGTCGTAGGCGTGTTGGGCGTAATGTATACGGCTTATTCCGTAGTCGTAACTAACGCCTAATTGGTAATGTTTGTATAACTCTACGCCTAATTTCATTCCTACTCCCCACTCCAAGTTGCGGTTGAGGTGATGCTTAAAGGTATCGTATGAACTCTCTGTACTTGCTCCTCCGTTTATGCTTTCGGTATATTTGGTCTTTCCGAATAGTCCCATTGCTACATACGGACCGGCATCGACAAACAGTGCGAACCGGTCGTTGAAAGTCCATTTATAGCCGGCATGGATAGGGATGTGCAAATAATAAGCGTCCATTTTGGTGTCGGAAGCATAGTTATGTATGGTGGTATGCTCCGAAAGAAAGTCGTTAAAATAGTATACGCCTTGTTCGTGCGTACGCAACAATAATAGCTTTGCTTCTCCGTCCAGGTACCAATGGTTAGGCGAGGTAGAGAGTGGCTTTTCCAACTTTACGCCAAGATGTCCGCCCCAGCGTCCCCTGTCATCAGACAAGTTCAGCGTATGGGCATTGTAACCGTTCACTCCGGCGGTGATTCCCCAACGTGCTTTGGGCTTGTTTCCTCCTTCTTGTGCCGCAAGAGGTAAAGAAGACAGGGTCAGAATAAAAGAAAGAAGTAGTATGCCTACTAATTGTTTGGTTAATCGTTTTGATTTCATAGTTTTACGTGTATTGATAATTAAAAAGATTCCTTTTTGTTCTTGATAAGCTTGTCGACATTGCAATGAAAGAACGTTGCAAAGGTATGGTAAGAAATTGTTAATCAATACTTTTTGTAATGTACATCTTTGTGCTCTGTTTGTATAAAGTTAATGGCTTTGTTTTTAGAGGATTAAAAGAGAATGGTATATCGGGTTCTTGCTTAGTGCAGATGTACAACATGCTTAAAGAATCTGAAAAGGATGGATAAAAGGAACTTGTTAGGAAACTGTGGTTTGTTTTTGATGTCTGCTCTGGTTACTGTATTAAAGCTTCTTCGGGACAATTGGATGGAATTGGCTTAAGAACGCCGTGGAGATTACAGATATTCGCTCAACTTAAATTGGTTATTAGAAGATAATGATTTGTGTGAACCGATAAAAGAGGACTGTCTTACAGCAATAGAAATACAGACCCTCTTTTCAGCGTTTGAGCGAAGGAGTTCGAGAGAAGAACGGGACGTTTATCATACCTCTGAACTCCCCTGTTATTTTATTTAGTTTCTAAAGGTATATATATTTTTGTCACAGAACTTATAATCAAAGCTTTAACTCTCTAAACCCCCGATATTGACCCCTAAAGCTCTTATATGTATAGAACATTTTTGTCACCCTTTTTTCATTTTTCTTCCAAATGGCTGATGCTTAGTGGATAACACTTGTTTGTGACCTTCTTTTCGTTACTTTTGCCGCGCTTGGCAACGCTTCTTTGGCGCACTACGTTTTCTTACTAGTTGCACAACGTCTTCTTACCAGTTGCACTATGTCTTCTTGTCGGTTGCAGTAGTGCATCAAGGCCATACGTCCTTATGAAATGGCTTAGTTGTACGGACGAAAGCGCTTCGTTGTAAGAGGAAATACCTAAGATTGTCGCTCTATCTAGGAGTTAAGTCAGGAGGTCTGCTTGTGGAGGCGGGGAGATGACCTCTTATTTATTTCCCGGAAAGTGTTGTCCTGATGCGTAGTTTATTTAACATGATGGACAAAGATGTAACAAAATCTTCTATCTTTGTGCGTTAGAGAATGAAAGAATGAACTTCACAAATAGATTGAACCGATAGATGGTGTGATAAAGAGTTTGATAAACAATACATAATATAGAGTGACCTATGACAAAATCAATAAACATATTAGATAATGATTACAAGAAATGGGTGAAGGAACTCGCCTTACGCTATCGAAATAGTCAAATCAAGGCATCTGTTAAAGTTAATACTGAATTATTAAAATATAATTGGGCGCTTGGTCGTGATATTGTTGAATTGAATGTGGAACAACGATGGGGTGAGAGTGTCATTACACAGTTAAGTAAGGACTTGTGTAGAGCTTTGCCGGATGTACAAGGACTTTCTAAAACCAATATTTATTATTGTAGAAAGTTCTATCTGCTTTACAAAGGTTTAGCAGAGTCTTTCCACCAAATTGAGGGAAAAAATAATGAAGATGAATTTTTCCACCAACTTGGTGGAATATTTGAGGTACCTTGGAGGCACCATTGTCTTATAATGGATAAAGTGAAAGGTGACGTTAACAAAGCCTTATTCTACATATCACAAACTATAGAAAATGGCTGGAGCCGTGCAATGCTTCTGAATTGGATAGACACGGGTTTATACGAAAGACAAGGTAAAGCGTTGACCAATTTTAGATGCAGCTTACCCAAACCTGAAAGTGATTTGGCTAAAGAAATAACCAAAGACCCTTATAATTTCGCTTTTGCATGTATTACAGGTAAATATAATGAGCGTAAATTAAAAGATGCACTCCTGAATAATATCTCGAACTTTCTTATTGAGTTGGGCACGGGCTTTGCTTATGTCGGAAAGGAATATAGACTGAAAATGGGGGATGTAGAGAATTTCATTGATTTACTTTTTTATAATATTAAACTACGCTGCTATGTAGTGATAGAAGTGAAAATTGAGAAATTCGACTCTCGTGACATCGGACAGATTGGTACTTATGTAACAGCTGTTAACCATATACTCAGAGAAGAAGGTAAGGATAATCCTACTATTGGCCTACTAATTTGTAAAGGTAAGGATAATACGCTTGCTCAGTATGCCCTTGAATCGAGTAGCCAGCCCATAGGTATCTCTGAATATGAATTAGAAAAGTTTTATCCGGCAAAGGTAGAGGGCACTATACCAACCATTGCTGAGATTGAGGCAAATTTGAACGAGAAGGAAGACTTGGAAGAATAGTTGTCCGGAATTCATGTGTGAATTGAATTTGTCATACAAATAAATTAGCTATGATAGAATAGCTCATGTTCGGTATATCAACAGAAGTTCACTTCCATCGTTCAACAAACCGATAAATCAAAACTAATATGCATAAAGAAATGAAACAATTTGTATTTTGTATAATGTGTCTGTGCAGCCTCACGGTGGCGGCGCAGCTCCCGGCTTTTCCCGGTGCGGAAGGCTATGGGAAATATACTTCCGGCGGACGGGGTGGTAAAGTAGTGGTGGTAACGAATCTGAACGATGCCGGGGAGGGAAGCCTCCGTTGGGCATTGGGTAAGAATGAACCTCGCATCATCGTTTTTGCCGTAAGCGGGTACATCGATTTGGAACGCCCGCTCGATATCAATAAAGGAAATGTAACGATAGCCGGACAAACCGCTCCGGGGATGGGGATTTGTCTGCGCAACTATGGCATGAGGGTGAAAGCCGACAATGTAATGGTTCGCTATTTGCGGATTCGTCCCGGCGATAAAGTGCCCGGGGAGCAGGATGCTTTTACTTGCCTCCGGTGTAAAGACGTTATAGTGGACCATTGCAGTTTTAGCTGGAGCAACGATGAAACGGCTACGGCTTACGATAACGAGAACTTTACGATGCAGTGGTGCCTGATATCCGAGAGCTTGAATCATTCCACACATTCCAAAGGGGTGCATGGCTACGGAGGCATCTGGGGCGGACGGGGCGCTTCTTTCCATCATAATCTGATGGCGCATCATAGCAGCCGTACTCCGCGTCTTTGCGGCAGCCGTTTTTCCGGAATGCCGGAGAAGGAGCGGGTGGATATCCGTAACAATGTATTCTATAACTGGGGACCTACAAACGGGATGTATGGCGGCGAAGGCGGGCGTTACAATATTGTGGGCAATTACTTCAAACCGGGGGCTTCTACGGCTACAAAGAAACAGTTGGTGAACCGTATTTGCAATCCTAATTCCGATGACGGGAAGCTGAAGAATGTAAAAGGTACGTGGGGAAGTTTCTATATAGCAGGTAATTACTTTGATGCCTCTTCGCCCTATCTGCCAAAGGAATATCGGGGCTTGCTGGAACTGGTAAACGTGGATAATTGGAGAGGGGTGGAACCTCGGAAAAAAGAGATGTATTGGAAGGGACCCGAGACGATTCGTTCGGAAAAGGAATTTGAATCGCCTGCATATCCGGCAGATTCATCGGCAGAGGCTTACGAGAAGGTGATGGCGGGAGTCGGGGCTTCCTTGTTGCGCGATGCGGTGGACAATCGGATTCTGACCGATGTAAAGCAGGGAACGTTCTCCTCCAAAGGTTCCAAAGGCAGCCAGAACGGGTTGATTGACAGTCCGCTGGATGCAGGCGGGTATCCTTCGTTTAAGGAGGTGGCAGCTCCCAAAGATACGGATGGCGACGGCATGTCGGATGAATGGGAGATAGCTCATGGCTTGAATCCGGCAGAGGCGAAAGATGCGGTGCTTATTGCTCCGAGCGGTTACACTTATATCGAGGAGTACATCCATTCGTTAACGGGGAATTGAGGTAATGTATAGGGGATGAATTTCTTCAAGATACTGGACAGAGTTCGTACTTTTAAACTTGATGAAGCCATGAAAACACATTTCTTTATCTTTCTCACTTTTATTTTTATCGGAGTGTGTACTCCGTTACATGCTACGGAGCCGCAGGGTGATTTGATTATTATCGGAGGGGACACCCTAACGATGTATGCCTGGCCATTAGGCAAGAATCCGGTTTTGCACAGACAAGTGAAGAAGCGTGCGGATTGGTCTTTCTCATCGGCGAATCCGGATGGACTTGTATGTATCTGGCGCTTGGATGGAGACCGTTTATATCTGGATAAAGTGAGAGAGCATTGTGGCCAGAAACCCTATTCATACGTAAGTCTTGACTCTATTTCCGATGCTTATAAAGACAATCGGGGACGGGTTTTCGCCTCTTGGTTTACAGGGGAGATGAGGGTGGTCAGCGGTTCCCTCCTAAATCGTTATGGAGGAAAGGTTGGCGGGCTCTATTCGTGCGAAACGGTTTATGGCATGGAGAATGGAGTAGTGGTGGAGAAGCAAGTTTATCACCATAAACAGGAGAATGATGATGAACGAATTTATCCCGGTACTTTGTTGAAAGAAAATTTCAATGGCGATTTGTTCCCTGAATTATCCAACCAACGGTTGACTGCTCATGTGAGGGTGCTTTCCAACGGGAATGGAAAGGTGGACAGCCTTCGTGTACGGTTGAAGATAGGTAAAGGAGAGTGGAGTGATTATCCTCTTTCTCATCCCTATGTAAAAGAGCTGAAGCGATGTGTTGAGATGGAGTCCGGTTGGAAAACGGAAAGAACACCGGAGGAAAGGGTGTGGGAAGATATGACAAAGATTGTGTGGGACGGCAAAGGTTGTAAAACCAAGTGGCAGGAGTGGCAGACTCCGGACACGGTCTATTATCACGGAATGCCCTATATCCTTAAAGAGTATCCGCTTCAATATGATACTCGGTTATATGCGTGCTGCCGTCCTTATTTTAATAATTTCTATTCCATATTTTGTGTCCGTGGTTATACGGCGACTTGGGAAATTGTTGGAGACCGCTTGTTTTTGAAGCGCATCTACCGTGAAGGAGAGTGTAAACCGTTCCCGTTGGAGAAACTGTTCCCTGGTATATATCCTGATAAGAAGGTTCAGGCTGTCTGGTATCACGGAACGCCTACCTTGTTTTGCAATCAAAACAGGCTTTCGTATAAAATGGAGAAGTCCTATCCCGTAGAGATGGATTGCTGGATAAGAAACGGGGTGTTGGAGCATAAGGAAATCTATCATAACTCTCTTATTCTCTGTGATGAAAAGGCTTTAGAGGAGTGTGTTAAGAAATTGTGGGCGTTGGATTGGAGTGAGTATCCCAAACTGAATAAAATGTCGATTATAGCAAATTACACTATCTGGCCTAATCCGGATGGAAGCGTCAGGGATATACAGTTGAATGTCTATGCGAGCGGCATTCTGAGAGATGGTTATCCGCGAATGGGAGAGATTTCGATACCGGAGTCCGACTATGGTAATGTGAAGACGTGTCGCGAGGAACTGAGCAAAGTTCGTTGGGAGGTATTGTCCATACGCAATGCGATTCAGCCGGTAAAAGGTACTGTAGAGTTGCAGAGGGGACTCAGTGTGATGGAACTTTGTTTTGAATTACAGGAGTTGAGAGAGAAGTGGAAATAAAGCGTTTCTTATATGCACGGTCTCTTAATTGTAATAAGAATGTTTTGTGACGGAATGTGACGGAGCTTTTAGTCCGTCCTTATCAGGCATAAGACTTTGTATAGTTAACTAAGTTCAGGTTGTTACCGTATGTATATCAACTGAATTCAGATTAGTATAAAGCGTACTGGTGCCACGCTGTTGTCACACTTGTGACAAACACGTCTGTCACACTTATGCCAACGGCTTGGCACACTTGTGACACATATAGCTGTCACAACCATGCCAACAGCGTGGCATTACCTTGGCAATAGAGGACGCTGCCAAGGTGCTTAGGAGACACCATGGATATAACTACCGAACAACCTATTCCTTAGTTCCTTTATTCCTTTCTGTTACGTTTGAGGGGAAGCGAACGTTTGTTTAGCTTGAGACGAACGCTCGTTTAGTTTGAAACGAATGTTTTTATAAAAACAGGGGCTATACACAAGCGCTTTTGCTACATTATTCGCTTTTTCGTAGCATAGTTAGTTATTGTGCGTAACATTAAGAGGTATTTTTATAACTAACCTTGTTATTTAATGTAGCATAGTATGTTACGAGAATCTTCATGGAAAGTCGGCTAAAGAGCTTTTGTATAGTAGTTATTATAAAGAATTTACCCCTGCTACGTGTTACTGTAACAGGGGTAAATTTTATTGGGATGATTGTCCGGCACCCTTTTGTTCCGTTCTGGCATCCGGAGTGGTTTCGGCACTTCGGCATCCGCTTCGGTTTCAGTATTACCGGCGTCCACTTCGGTTTTAGCATTTCGGTTTCAGCGGAGTGACTATTCTTTCTCTTTCGTTTTAGCATCGGGAACGCTCTTTTCCGAGTCCGGCTTCTGCTCGCCGAAACGTTCTTTCAGGAACGTGGACAAGTCGTGCGTATTCATATTCTTTTTAGAGATACTGCCGTCTTTCTCCACTAACTCATAATGAGGAATTCCGTTGAAATGGAACAACTGACGAAGATAGTGGAAATCAATTTCATCTAAATAATAAGAGACTTCCCCTTTCAGGTTTTTCTCTACATACTTGGTATAGTCGTCTTTAGGCGATTCCTTTTTGTTGGTAATGTAGATAAACTGGAACTCCGGATGGTTGTGATATTGCTTACGCAAATTGGCCGTGGCTTCAATGCCGGCACGACACGGACCACACGTGGTTGCCCAGAAGTCCACAAACAATACCTTGCCCGGATGGTTCCGGATAATGCGGCGGAAGACTTTCGCAGCTTCACTATTGGGAAGTTTGTAGGTCGCTTCTTCCTGCTTCGGATAAAGTTTATTGAATTGCCAGTCGGCTTCGGTAAGCATAAACGGATGGGTGAGGCTCTTTTTTATCTCTTTCAGATGCTGGGCAGCCATGTCGCGGTCGTTGAAGACATCGAGCTGGAATTTGAGGTTGCGCACCTTAGCTATTTGCCATATCAGAGGCATCGGCTCACCGCATACGATGGCAATAATCGAGTCTTTTTTCCGGCTCTCGCTCAGCGCTTCTTCCAGTATCTCTCTCTTTATATCTTCCTCTTTTTCTTTCTTTATTTCCGCTTGCACTTGCTTTATTTCCGTTTGCACTTGCTCAGCATATTCTTTCACCAGCGCCTCTTCCTTTTTGAAAAGCTCTTCCAGCAGTTTCTGCTCCGCAATCAGGTCTTTGGGGGCAATGGTAACCGTGTGTCCGGCCAGCAGCTCGTCCCGTTGGCACATCTTCTCCTGGGTAGGAGTCAGTTTCACTCCTTTTTCTTTGAGGAAGCTAAGCACTCCCTTTTTCGGATAAGTAAACCGGATGCTGTCCGGCAGGGTGATGGTAGAGTTTGTTTGGTATATCTTTTCCAGTGGCGACATGTATTCGAACCGGTTAATAAAAATATCCATTCGCTCGTCGGCCAATATCGTTTCGTCATTCAACGGAAACTCTTTCAGGAAATCATAGTAAGAGGGCTCTTCTTTGGCCTGCAACGCTTGGTTGTCGGGGTTATCTTTGGCATAATAACTTCTAAAAGATAAGAAGTCGAGCAGGGTGTAGGCTTCTTCTATTTTTAGTTTGTTACGCATCAGATGCACAGCCTTGCGCGAATGCTTATGAAGATTGCACAAGGAGTCCGTGATTTGTGTCCATTGCGCGATGCGGGGTTGCATATAGAGTTGGAACTGCTCGGGAGTGAACCTTTTCTGCAAATCGGGTATTCTGTCTTTGAAGACATTGGAAAATAGAGAGGCTTGTGTTTTCAGGATGACGGATATTTCGGCCGACGGTCCCATATACTGTATGTTTTCAATCGAAGCGTTGCTGTCGCGTTTCCGGCTATAGTTCAGTATATCTTCCCAGTTGATGTAGAGGGTGAGCGTTTGTCCGGGCTCTATGTAGAACGGGATATAGTTTCTGTCAAAAATAAGGTTTTCCTCTATGGGATGCTCCAGGTCGAACTCGCACCGGAAGCTACCGTCCGGACGGATGATTACTACTGTGGGATAATCTTCGCGTGTTACCGTATTCGATAGATAAATCATACCGGACTTTAATTCCAGCCGGGTGTCGTATCCGTCGATATAGCCTTGTATGCAAGCCTTGCCCGGACGGATGAAACGGGTAAAGTTGTCTTCTTCCGCCATCACTTTCTCGGGAATTTCCGTTCGTGTTAGTTGTTGTTGCATTCCGAGCTCATGTACCAAATCACAATATCCTTCTTTTGGAATTAAAATGGAAGCCTTCCTTATATTGCCGTTCTCTTTGTCTTTCAGCGTAATCTGCATGTGTCTTGCATCCTTTATTTCGATGTTTTTGTACGTGTACATCCGGTTTTGTACAATGGCCAGGGTGTCGTAGAATCCGACAGCCCAATCGTTGCGGTCGCTTCTTGTAAACCAGTTACCTTGAATTTGTTGGAATGGAGTCTTCTTTGTTTTACTTTTCTTTGTGTTGAGTGAGATGTCGTAGAAGTTTCCTTCCGCATCGTTCGGAGTAATCCAATGGATGGTTTGCGTCCCTTTAGGAAGAGGAGCGAATAGGAGTACGAAATCCATGCTTCCGGATTTGGGCATAGTTGTTTTCTTATTGAAAGTGATACCTTCGGCACCTGTAATAGGATACGTTTTTCCCGTAGCCACATCTTGCAAGTAGTGGTCTTTTTCCACCATAATCCACCAACCGGGACGGAATATGGCGTGAATATATAGCTTTGTACATTCCGGAGTTATCTCTATCTTCGTAATGTTGTTGATACTGCCCGAACGTACTTTAAAAGTGGGGTTTTCGATAACGGTCTGCGCTTGCATTGTGCCTATGCACAAGAGCAGGATGCTGAGTACTAAGGTTCTCATAGTAGGATATGATTTGATGTTAAAGTCTTATTTATTTGATTAACGGTGGAAAGGTAGGTAGAAAATGGTAAACAAGCAACATTTCTGATAAAGAATATGTTATATCCTCTTTCTGTTATTCTTTTTCTTTTCGTATCTTCCCGATGTTCCGCATCAGTCCTTCGTACTTGGCGCGTTTTACGGCCGAGCCTTTGAACAGTTCCCTGTATTGTTCGATAGAAAGCGTATCCCACTCTTCGGGAGTCATGCGGAGAAAGGCTTCGGAAGGAGAGAGCTCCGGCTCTTGGGTAGGGCGGGCAAAGCGGTTCCATGGGCAAGCCTGTTGACAACGGTCGCAACCATATACACAGTTCCCCATTTTACGGGCGGCCTCTTCGGGAATATCTCCCCGGTTCTCAATGGTCAGGTACGAGAGGCAATGAGCGGCATTCAGTCGGTAGGGGGCTTCCAGCGCTTGGGTGGGGCAAGCTTCGAGACAACGTGTGCAATTTCCGCAACGGCTCGGCCGAGGCGTATCGTATTCGAGTTCGATGTCCAGTAAAATCTCGCCCAAAAAGAAGGTGGAACCGGCTTGCGGAATAAGGAGTTGTGTGTTTTTTCCTATCCATCCGAGTCCGGCTTGCCAAGCCCAATAACGCTCCAGCAAAGGAGCCGTATCGCAAAAGACTCTTCCGTTCGCTTCGGGAATCTGTTGGCGGATATTTGCCAACAGCGTGTTGAGTTTGCTTTTCATTATGTCGTGGTAATCTTTGCCGTAAGCATACCACGCAAACTGATACTGTTCTTTTTTTAGCGGAACCCGTGGATAATAGTTCAGGGCTACGCTGACAATGCTCCGTGCATTCTCCAGCAGTAACCGGGGGTCGAGGCGCTTGTCGGTATAATTGGCCATGTAAGCCATGTCGGCCTGTTTTCCTTTTGCCAGCCATTCGTGAAAAGCGGAGCGGACGGTTTCGCTGACTTTTCCGGCACGGGCGATGCCACATACGTCAAATCCGAGGCGCAAGGCTTCGGATTTGATATAGGTTGTTTTATCAGTTGTTTCGCTCATGATAGTTGTTTAAGAGAAGGCGTTTCCCGTTTTGTTTTTATCCGGGCTTTCTTTGTACCCGTTCGGACTCCTTTTGCTTCCGTTCAGGCTTTCTTTGCTCCCATCCGGACTTCTTTCGCTTCTGTTCGGGTTTTCTTTGTTCCCGTTTAGGCTCTCCTTTTGCTTCCGTTCAGGCTTTCTTTGTTTCCGTTTAGGACTCTCCTTGCTGCAAAAGTTTCGGCTCCGCTAAAGATTCTTTTCTTTGGGGCTTTCTCTTTTTAGTAAGGAAGCTTTCACCCCATTGGATAGTTTCCCGAAAAAGGAATAGAATGGAAAAGAGCGTCCCTTTTGTCAATCGAAAACCTTAAACGTATACCCCTGTTCGAGCAACCACTCGATGGAACGCGGTAACGCATATTTCAGGTTTTGTTCGGATTTCAAGGAGTCGTGGAAGGTAATGATAGAACCATTACGGGCATATTGCTTTACCTTTTCGAACACCTGTTCTCCGTTAAGGTGTTTACTGTAATCGCGTGTAACCAAATCCCACATCACAATTTTGTACTTCCATTTCAATACCTCGTATTGCAACCAGCGCATGTGGCCGTGAGGCGGCCTGAACAGGTTGGTCTGAAGTTTCTCGTTAGCCAATTCCGCATTAGCCATATAGTTCTTCGTCAGGTATTCGAATCCCCGCAGATGATTATAGGTGTGGTTACCAAGCCGGTGCCCGCGCGCTTTCACCATCTCGAATTCGATGGGATGTTTGCGCACGTTGTCCCCTACCATAAAGAAGGTGGCTTTGATGTTGTATTTGTCCAATAAGTTAAGCACCCAAGGGGTGACGTCCGGTATAGGTCCGTCGTCGAAGGTCAGATATACGGCTTTCTCGTTTGGGTCCATTCTCCATAGTGCGCCGGGATATAACCAGCGCACTATTTTGGGTGGTTGTTCAATAAACATTGTGTTTCTCTATTGTTCTGTTACACGTGCTTTATATAAGGTGTACAATTCGTCAAACTTCTTGCTGTAATGCTCCGCCAAACCTGACTTGCTTTGACCGGCGGCCAGGTTCTTGCTTACCTCATCCAGCAGATAGAGGTGATACATACAGTCTTCGAGGTTCTCTCTCAGCCTGCTGTTGTTGAGGCTCAGATACCAAGTAATGTATTCAACCGATTTGTTGGCAATCGCATCTAAAATCTTTTCGGCTTTCGCTGTTTCGCCCAACTGCATGTATCCTTTGGCCAATGTCATGGAACCACTTTGGAAATCGTGTGGCACGGTTTCGTTAGGAATTACCTGTTCGCAGTAGTCGAGTGCTTTCAGTGCTTTGTCGTTCTTGCCTTCTTTCAGCAATTGGGTTATCAACTGGCTGAACATGCGGCGGTGTGTATAGCACATCCGGGAAACGGTTTCGTCCAAGTAGACATCCGGATTCTCAATGCCTCCGAACTTAAACTTGTTCATCATGTTGTCGTACATCTTTTCCGTATCGATGGCATATCCTTCGCGTATGCTTTGCGGATAGCCTAATTGCTGGTAGTTGAACGGAGTGATGCGGTATGCCAACCCTTCTTGCAGGAAGAACGGGCCTAAGCCCAGATGGTTGTCCTCTCCAACAGTGGTTGCCATATAGATAGGACGTTCCCAGTTGGTGTTCGCTAACATTTCCAGCATCATCAGCTCACTCTTGTAAAGAGCGCGCTTTTTCAATGGAATAGCCATTTTATCGGGGAGGCTGTCTTTTAAAGCCTCGGGAATCATCATGCCTGAGCGTTTGATGGCCTCTTTGTCCAGCGTGATATATACGGTGTCGGTAGGGATGAAGTGCAAATCTTCATTCTTAGCGCGAACCCAATATTTCAGGATGTTCTTCAGCTCGAACGGTTCGTCTCCAAAACTTTCTTTGGCTGCTACCGGATTCTTGGCATACAGGTCGAGTATCTGTGCTTTGGCTTCCGGACGGACTGGCACGTATTCGTTTACTCCGGCTACAAATTCGATACGGTCCCAAAGAATGGGGACAGACGGAGAGTCGTACGCCGGACGTCTCATTTGGTCGATGTACCAGTCGGTTTGCAGGTAACTGAGGTTACATACACGTACGTCGGTACGGAAACCTTCTGTCTCCTGATTATACCAAAGCGGGAAGGTATCGTTGTCACCGTTTGTATAGATAATCGGTTTGCCCTCTTCCTGCACACTCATTAAATAGTTCTGTCCAAAGTCGCGGCAAGTGTAGCGTCCGCTACGGTCGTGGTCGTCCCAAGTTTGGCTGGCCATTTGTATAGGGATGCAGAGACAGAGCACCGTAGCCAGAGCGGCGGCAGGCACATCGGCCATCTTCTTGCGTAACAACTGTACGATACCGGCCACACCCATACCTATCCAGATGGCAAAAGCATAGAACGAACCGGCGTATGCGTAGTCACGTTCGCGAGGTTGGGCAGGTGTCTGGTTCAGGTAGAGTACAATGGCAATACCCGTCATAAAGAACAGGAAGAACACCACCCAGAATTGCTGGATGCCCCGGTCGCCTTTATAGGCTTGCCAGAAGAGGCCGATTAATCCCAGCAACAGTGGCAAACAGTAGAATACGTTATGTCCCTTGTTATCCCTCAGTTCGGACGGAAGGAGCGTTTGGTCGCCTAACATTTGGTTATCAATAAACGGAATACCTGTTATCCAGTTTCCTTTCGTGCTTTCTCCATTTCCCTGAATATCGTTCTGACGTCCTACAAAGTTCCACATAAAGTAGCGGAAGTACATGTAATTCAATTGGTAGGTAAAGAAGAACTTGATGTTGTCCCATTGTGTAGGCATCTTCACCATTATCGTTTCGCCGCACTGGTCGTAAGGCACTTGGTAACCTTCCACGCCTCCCAGCCACTCTTCGTACAGGTTGTGGCCGTTCATGTTGGCATGCTGGTCGCTGTACATACGGGGGAAGAGCATATTTTGGGCATACACATAGTCTGTTTTATGACGTACTACTTCGTAGCTGTCCTTTTCATCGGGAGACGCTTTTTCTTTGCGCTGGTATACCGGTGCGCCTTCTACCGATACGGGTACACAGTAGTTGCCTTCCGCTTTCAGTTTTATTTTAGAAGAATAAGCTTGTCCGTAGAAAAGCGGACGGGTACCGTATTGTTCGCGTCCCAAATATTCTCCTAGAGTAAAGATGTCTTCCGGAGAGTTCTGGTCCATCGGCGTGTTGGCCGTAGAGCGGATAACAATCAGGGCATAAGAAGAATAACCAACCATAATCATCATCACACAGAGCAACGACGTATTCAGCGTACGGGCGCTTACCATAAACTTCTTGCCGAACTTACCGAACAGGTAAAGCAATAAAACGGCCAGTATGATAAGACCTATCACAACGCTGCTGGTGCCGTGTCCGTAGAACGGAATACCCAGCAGGGCGATGGTGGTGACAAATGCAATGTTCATCCGTTTGCGGCTCTTTTCGGTATAGCTTTCGTATACGCCCCAGATAATGGAAGCGGTCAGCAGAATGATGTAGACAAAGACTCCCGTATTGAACGGCATGCCGAGGCTGTTGACAAACAACAGTTCGAACCATCCGCCTACTTTTACGGCTCCCGGTACAATTCCGTAAAGCACGGCCGCTACCAGCACCATGGAACCGGCTAAAGCCAGCAGAGAACCTTTCAGGTTGGCATTCGGATTCTTTTTATAATAGTAAACCAATACGATGGCCGGAATACACAACAGGTTGAGCAAGTGCACACCAATGGAAAGGCCGGTCAGGTAAGCGATAAGAATCAACCAGCGGTCGCTGTGCGGTTCGTTTGCCACATCTTCCCATTTCAATATCAGCCAGAATACAACGGCCGTAAACAGAGAGGAATAAGCGTAAACTTCACCTTCTACCGCACTGAACCAGAATGTGTCGCTAAAGGTATACGCCAGTGCGCCTACCAATCCGGACCCTATAATGGTAATCAGTTTGCCGGTGTTCATTTGTTCCATATCCGGACAAATCAGTTTGCGTACCAGATGTGTGATGCTCCAGAAAAGGAACAGGATACACCCTGCACTCAACAAGGCCGACATGGTATTCACCATCCGGGCTACTTGGCTCGGGTCGCTTACAAATTGCGAAAACAGATTGGCTGTAAGCATAAAGAACGGTGCACCGGGCGGGTGGCCGACTTCTAATTTATATCCGGTAGTGATAAACTCGGGGCAATCCCAAAAGCTTGCGGTTGGTTCAATCGTCATACAATAGACGATGGCTGCAATAAGAAAGGTGAACCAACCCATCAGGTTGTTAACCGTTTGGTATCGTTTCATTTAAATGTTTTTCTTTTGATAACTTTCTGTGTATTAATGGCCGCAAAGATAGAAAAGATATTTTAACGAGCCGCAGTTTTAGGGCGCTTTGTGTGCGTATTATAAGTTTATTTAAAGTTTTGCCGGGGTCGACTCTGTGATGAAAGAACGTTGATAGCGCTGCTTTGTGAGCTTGATAGCACCGCTTCGTAATGTTGATAGCGTGGCCTCATGAGCTTGATAGCGCTACCTCACAACGTAGATAGTACAACCTCGTGAGCTTGATAGCGCAACGTCACGACGTAGATAGCGCTACCTCAACTGTTCTAAATTGCCTTACTAAGTGTTTTATTATCAATGTATTCAGGTAAGGGTGTAACTGTGTCCCGCTCTGCGTCTCTTTTTGTACGCTGCCGGTTCAAGGATGCTTTTTATGCATTACCGGACGAAAGGTACTTTTTGCACCATGTCGTAGCACCGTTCTATTCGTGATGATGACACTTCAGAATGCGGTGAGGGAAGTTGCCGTGTCCCAACATTTCGATGGGGCATCCGAAGTTCTCCTCCAGCCATTCGGCAGGCACTTCCGTATCGGGGTGGTAATCCAGTATTTCGTTTACGCAAGCTATGGTTTTTACATTCTGTAGCACGGTACCTATATCGTGGCTCACCAGGATGATGGCTCTCTCCCGGTTAATCTCTTCGAGCAATTTATAGAGTTTGGCTTCGAAACGTTTGTCGATATAGGTGTTCGGTTCATCCAGAATCACTACGTCGGGTTCCGAAATGATGGCTCTTCCGAGCAACGCCCTTTGCAGTTGTCCGCCGCTCAATTGTCCGATAGCACGCTGTTCCAGACCATCCAATCCCATCTGCGCGATGGTTTCGGTTACTTTGGCATGCTGTTCTTTGTTGAATCGCCGGAAGAGTGACTTTTGCTTGCTGAGTCCGGAAAGAATCACGTCGTAAACGGAGATGGGGAACTTTTTGTCTATCTGGTTGTACTGCGGCAGGTACCCCATCTTGATTTCGTCCACCGGTTTTCCTTCTCGGAAGAAGCATACTTCTCCACTTCGGGGTTTAATCAATCCCAGAATCACTTTTATCAACGTCGTTTTGCCTCCTCCGTTAGGGCCGATAATGCCGAGGAAGTCCTTGTTGTAAACAGTCAGGTTGACATCGGTCAATACGCTCTTTTCGTCGTAGGCCACCTCTATCTGTTTGAGTTGGATAATCGGATTATTCATGGCAGAGTGCTTTAGTGGTTTGAATCAACTCTTCTTTCCATTCGTAGTTCAGCGGGTTGATGGAAATCAACTGTGCACCGGCTTCCTTGGCAATCAGTTCTGCATTGCGGGTATCAAATTCTTTTTGGATGAACACCACCCGTATATCTCCCTGTTTGCACAAATCCGCCAGCTCCTTCAGATGACTGGCCGAAGGCTCTTTCCCATTCTCCTCTATACAGATTTGATGGATTCCGTAATCTCTGGCATAATAGCTCAACGCCGGATGGTAAATAAGGAAAGCTTTGTCATGTTGTCCGCTCAACAACTCCCGTATCTCTTTGTCTGTGTCCTCTATTTCCCGGTTCACCTTGTTCAGGTTCTGTGTATAGAACTCTTTGTTGTCCGGGTCGAGCTGGCACAAAGCCTGATAGATGTTTTGAGTTATCAGTCGGGCATTGGTCGGTGAGTTCCATAGATGGGGCTCTACTCCGCCGGCATGGAAATGGTCGCCGTGCTGATGTGCTTCCTCTTTAATAAGGGAGATTCCTTTTGATAAATCGAATACCTCCATTTGAGGTGCGTTTTCAACCAGTCGTTGCATCCAGGTCTGTTCAAAACCAATGTATCCAATGCGGAAATAAACCTCGCTACCGGCAAGATGAACCAACTGCTGAGGGGTCGGGTCGTAAGTTTCCGGACTGCTTCCTCCCGGTACCATGCTGACTACTTTAAATTTATCACCGGCAATCTGTTCGGTAAAATAACGTATCGGTTCGATGGTTACAGTGATAATCCGTTCATCGGAATGATGCTGTTTGCCGGAACATGCTGCCATCAACATGGCTACAAAAAGAACAGCCCCATATTGTATCGGGTTCCCTCTCTTCACTTTGGTAGAGGGTTGCGTTGTCAGGTTCAGCTTTTTAGCTGTAAGAGTCCGGCATATCGCTTTCATTTCGGTGACAAACCGTGTGGCAAGGGTATATAGAGATTGTTTCATGTTTTAGTTCCTCTTTTTTTGTCAGTTGAATACTTCTTTTAATCGTTTTGTTGTTTCCGTCAGGTTCTCTTGACCATCCGGATTTTCTATCTTACTTTCGTCCAACACTCTTTATTATCTAACAATTGCGGGTCGGCGTATCAGTTCATCGGCATTTTCTCCTTCTTTTATCCGGTGTTGCTTTTTATCTAACAATTGCACTTTAAAAATAGTTGCCGCCTGCTTTTATCCTTTTCCTGTTCTCTGTGCAAAAGTTCCGTTCCTATTTATCTTTCAGACTTTGGTTTCTATACTTTTACAGTGCTTCGGTCCATGTTCTGCCCGTAGATGTTTTATCCTTATTCGTTAAGAAGCATTTCGTCTGTGCCCGATTTGCTTTCTATCACTTGTTTTTAATCTTTTATTTTTCTCCAAGCAAGCTTCTTTCCTTGGGTGGTTTATTCTTTTTGTATTCCGGCCTGCACCTTCGTTGCTCTTAAAATTTCCCGTTTCCCATTGGGAGGTCCGGGCAGTCGTTCTACTTTAAATCCGCTGGCTTGAAGCATTCTGCGTACGACGCCTTTTGAACAGTAGGTGGTTAGAATACCTGCCGGATTCAGTAAGTCGAACAGCTTGTCGAACAAGGCTTGCTCCCACATCTCGGGTTGTTTTTCCGGTGCAAAGGCATCGAAATAGACTACATCATATGTTCCGTTCAATGCATATCGGGTAAAGTCTCCTTCAATTTTATACAGTGTGAAGCGTGGGGCATCGGATGTTCCGGCTTCTGAAACGGCTGTTTCCCGACAGTTCCTTTGTGGACGGTTGTTCAGTTGCTCGCAACCTTGTACAAGGCTGCTTGTAGGGTTAACGCTTTGCAGGGTAGCGTTTTCTACTTGACTGTCCGGTCTGTTGTTCTTCGGCTGTGTAGCAGCGTGCAGATTCAAAGTTACTTCTTTGTTCCACTCAGCCCGGTGCAAGGCATAAAAGTCATCGGCCCTGTCCGGCGCTATTTGTTCCGGATAACCGAGTTGGCGGACAAGTTCTTCTTTCAACGGATAAAGTTCAATACTCGTATAATGTATGTCCCGTTTCAGCTTTTCGGCAGCCAGCAAAGTCAGGAACGCGTTCAGTCCGGTTCCGAAACCTATCTCCAGTACACGAGGCTTTATAGCGGTTGTCTGTTCTAACCCCATGTGGATAAAGATATGTTGCGACTCTGTAACCGCTCCTTTTGTGGAGTGATAATGTTCGTTCAACTCCGGAACAAACAGGGTTGGACTTCCGTCGTTAGTCAGTTCTATTTCCATATCGAGAAAAAGAGAGAGATTAAACCGTCTGTAGCTAAAATGCAAGCGATATATCGTACTAATGCGCCAATACCAATGGACAAGGTGGTAATCCATACGTTGGCACGCATCCATCCCAATGCGATAGTGAGAGCGTTGCCGATAACAGGCAGGAATGAGAAAAATCCCATCCAGGCTCCCCGTCCCTTAACAAACCGTTCGCCTCGTTGCATCATGGCCGGAGTCACCTTTAAATATTTTTCTATCCATTCCATCTTTCCCAGATGCCCAATCCAATAGCAAGTCATACTGCCGGCGGTATTGCCGAGGGTAGCGTACAGGGTAGTAAGATAAGGGTCCAATCCCATTTTGATGAAAGCTATCAGTATGGCTTCGGAGGCAAAGGGAACTACGGTACCTGCCAGGAATGCGGCGATGAACATGCCGAAGTAACCGTAATCTAATAGATATTGTGCGTATACGTCCATATAATGTACGAAATTAGAGCGATGAATAATAGAACACAAACCACAAAGAATAGGTTGCTGGCTTTTGTGCGGCTAAGTGCAAAAAAGTGTCCTCCCAATATACAGCTTCCTGTAATGAGAATAGGAAACAAGGTGGAGTAATATTGCGGTTGCCCGAACAAGAGCAAGAGCGTCCATACTTGTAGCGCTATAAAATAGGAGAGCAAAGCGCGAGTCTTTATCTTGTCTTCGTAATTATAAATCAGGCAATGCAGACTTCCGGTTAAAGTAATCAGCAAAACATAACTTAAAGAGAGAATCATTGGAAGTGTCCACCCATCGTAACAAATCGGTAATGTGGGTACCAGTTTTAGGAACGGCCCATAGAACAAAGTCATATTCTCTGTGAAGACGGCATAGGCAAATATTCCCCAGTAGGGTAGACAAATGCCTAAGAGTCCGGCGAAAAAGGTGCGCCAGGTCAACGTATGAAAATTTATCAGACTTATATAGAAAAAAGGTATATAGTAAAGCAATGGAGGAAATAAAATGCTTCCCAATCCGATAAACAGGAATGCCTGGAAAACATAACCTACCGGTTGCTGCATTTGGTATGTCTTGAACAAATTATGGGTAGTAAGCAGTACGCAGGGAACTATAACACTGGCTACATCCAATGTTTGCGGAACAAGCAAACCGCCAAACAAGATAAACAAGGTAAGATAAAAGTTGGAATGCGTCCGAATCAGCGCAAAGGTGTTGTGAAGTATCAAAAGCTGCACTGCGGCTACTCCGAGCAAGATATACCCGAGCAGGTTTCTCAAAAAAGACCCTTGCAATATTTCCAACAGCTTGTTCCAAAAAACATTACTGTCTACTCCCTTGATAGGTGATAAGCTACCTATCAGCCATATAAGGGATACAAGAAGTATCACCACAGGAAGCGTAAGCCTTCCCGTGGTGATGTATTCCTGGATGTATTTTCTTCTTGCCACCGTTCTTCTGTTTCTTACGGATATTTAAAATGGAGAAGGAAAAGACTAGTCTTTCCCACTTTCAATTAATCAGCTTTCCTCACTTTCAATTAACCAAGTTCTTCCACTTTCAATTTTCCACTTTCCACTTTCAATTAACCAAGTTCTCTCACTTTCAATTTTCAATTTTCCACTTTCAATTAACCAACTCTCCACTTAATAACTACAAATCGAAACCAATATCCGAGCGGAAATACTTATCCTTAAATTCAATCAGTTTGGCATTGGCAAAAGACTTGGCCAAAGCTTCCTCTTTGTTGTTACCGTAAGAACTTACAGCGATAACACGTCCGCCGTTGGTTACCACTTGTCCGTCTTTCAGAGCAGTTCCGGCATGGAACACAATACTATCCTGTACCTTCTCCACTCCGGTGATAGGATATCCTTTTGCATACCCTTCGGGATATCCGCCGGACACCAACATCACACATACGGCCGTACGTGGGTCTATCTCTAACGTCTTCTGGTCCAGCGTGCCGGTGGCTACCCCTTCGAGCAAGTCGACCAAATCACTTTGGATGCGCAGCATGACGCTTTCTGTTTCCGGGTCACCCATGCGGACATTGTATTCAATCACCATCGGTTCGCCTTTTACATTTATCAATCCGAAGAAGATGAATCCTTTATAGTCGATGTTCTCTTCAGCCAAACCTTCTACTGTGGGGCGGATAATGCGGTCTTCCACCTTTTTCATCCAGTCCGCATTCGCAAACGGAACCGGTGAAACCGAACCCATACCTCCTGTATTCAACCCTTTGTCCCCTTCGCCGATGCGTTTGTAATCCTTCGCTTCGGGAAGAATCTTGTAATGTTTGCCGTCGGTCAGTACAAATACGGAACATTCGATACCGCTCAGGAACTCTTCGATGACTACCGTTGCCGATGCGTCGCCGAACATACCGCCCAGCATCTCTTTCAATTCTTTCTTTGCTTCCTCCAGCGTAGGAAGAATCAGTACTCCCTTGCCGGCACAGAGTCCGTCGGCTTTCAGTACATAAGGAGCTTCCAGTGTTTCCAGAAAAGCCAATCCCTCTTCCAAATTGTTGGCTGTAATGCTTTTGTATGCAGCGGTGGGTATCTGGTGGCGTTGCATGAACCCTTTGGCAAACTCCTTGCTCCCCTCCAATACGGCACCCGCTTTGGATGGACCTATTACCGGGATGTTACGCAATAGTTCATTTTCTTTAAAATAGTCGTAGACGCCTTTCACCAGCGGTTCTTCAGGACCTACCACTACCATGTCGATACCTTCGCATAACACAAATTCCTTTAAGCTGGTAAACGAGTAGCGCATGTCGATGTCAACATTCGTGCCGACGTTACTTGTTCCGGCATTTCCCGGGGCAATATACAGTTTCTCTACTTTCGGACTTTGCGCTATCTTCCATGCTAAAGCATGCTCGCGTCCACCTGAACCTAATAATAATATCTTCATCTTTTTATATCGTTTTTATATTTCAGCGTTCTTTCTTTCTACTATTTCAAATGGTCTTTGAAATAACGGGTAATGTGTTCGTGCAAATGTACACGGTCTTTGCCGACCATGTTGTGTCCTTGTCCCGGATAGGTAAATAGGTCGGGGTGCGTCCCTTTGTCTATGCACGAACGGATAAACGAGAGCGTATGCTGGGGTACGCAGGTGGGGTCGTTTCCTCCATATATAATTTCGAGGCGACCTTTCAGATTGCCTGCTTTCTCGTTTAAGTTCGAACCTTTATAACCTTCAGGATTGGCTTGCGGAGTATCCATGTAACGTTCGCCATACATAATTTCGTAGTATTTCCAGTCGATAACCGGGCCACCGGCTACACCTACTTTGAATACGTCGGGATAAGAGAGCATCAGGTTGGTTGTCATGAATCCACCGAAACTCCATCCGTGTACGCCCAATCGGTTGCCGTCTATAAACGGAAGAGATTTTAAATAGTCCACTCCTTTGAGCTGGTCTTTCATCTCTTCTACTCCTAACTGGCGGAAAGTGCAGTTTTCGAATTCGATTCCCCGGTTCTCGCTTCCGCGATTATCTATGGTGAACATCACGTATCCTTCTTGTGCCATAAACATATCCCATCCGCGTGCACCGTAGTGATAAGAGGCATTAATCATTTGTGCGTGAGGACCTCCGTATACATAGACTACCGCCGGATATTTTTTGTTCGGGTCGAAATGGACCGGTTTAATCATTCGGTAATATAGGTCTGTTTGGCCGTCGGCAGCTTTGATAGTTCCTACTTCTACTTCCGGTACGTTGAACTCTTCCCACGGATTAGGTGCGGAAAAGAGGTTCTGTACATGTTGATTGGTAGTGCTTACAATATCGATATTCCGTGGAATGTTGGGAGTGGTATAGCTGTCTATCAGGTATGTGCCGCTGCCGGACAGTTGTACGCGATGAACACCTTCGCTGTTACCTATGGCGCGTCGTTTTCCATTGTTTACATTTACGGCGTAAATGTTCGATTGCAGTGGCGACACCTCTGTGCTTTGAATGAATATTTCTTTCTTTTTCACATTGAATCCGATGATGTCTTGTACTAGCCAGTCACCTTGCGTCAGAGGAGTTACTTTTACCGTTTCGCGGTATTCTCCGCCAGCTTTGCCGGCTTTAAACGTCTCTTCTTTGAGCGGCTTTTGGGTATCGAACAGATAAAGGTGATTGAAACCGTCGCGTTGAGTTTGATAAATAAACTTTGAAGCATCCCACGGTAAGAAGGTGAGAGGGTGTGAAGGCTCTACATATTTGGGATGTTTCTCTTCATAAATCACCGCTTCCCTATCGCCTGTGGTGGCATCGTATCGAACCAGCTCGGCATGATTCTGGTCGCGGTTGAGTTCTATCATATAGATTTTTGTTTCATCCGGACTCCAGCTAATGTTGGTAAAGTAACGGTCGGTCGGGTCGCCGGCTTTCAAATAAACCGTCTGTCCGTTCTGCGGATTGTAAACCCCTACGGTTACTTTGTGGCTGGTCATACCTGCCATAGGGTATTTGTCGGGAACCAGTGTGGCTATGCGGGTGCTGATATCTACCTGCGGGTAGTCGGTCACCATGCTTTGGTCCATGCGGTAGAAGGCCAGGAGGTTTCCTTTCGGACTCCAGAATGTACCTTTCATAATGCCGAATTCATTGCGGTGTACGGCCTGTCCGTAAACCACTTCTTTCTCGGGGTCATTCTCTGCCTTACCTGTAAAAGAGGGATTAACCATGGTACTGAAATCTCCCTCATGGGCAATATATAAGTCTTTTCCTATCGTATAGGCCATATATCCGCTGGCCGGACAGAAATCGATATTCTCCGGCGTTTTGCCTTTCGGACTTTGGATGCGGAACAGATTGGTTATTTTCTTCTGTTGGAAGTCGTAATAGAGCTGATACAGGCTTCCGTCTTCGTCCTGTGTAGCACATAACAGAATGCTCCGGTCGGCCCATGGATAAGAACCGCTCATCAGGTGACGCAGTGGTTTGAGCGGCTTAAGCAGTTTATAAGGTAGCTTATTGTCCTGAATCACCTGATTGATTTCTTTCAGTGTAAAGAGGGTGGTTTCTTCGCCGGTCTTTGGGTTGATGGTTTTCACCTCTTCCATGTCGGGTTTAATACATACATCTCCCCACCATTGCACCCCGTACAAATTTTTAGGAGAATAGTTGTAGTAGTTGCTTCCTCCCGGAATCAAGTCTTCCAGTGTGAAGCTTTTCTTTTCTTGTGCCATGATTACCGTAATAGATAAAGTAAATAGTAGCAAGAATAAATTAGTCTTCTTTTTCATAGCTTTGGTTTTTATCGTAAGATTTTGTTGAGTCTGTATCCCGTACCTCTTTCGATGATATTCGGGTACGTCTGCCTGCTGGGCGGCTACTGTCGGTTGGACGTTCACGCTTTTCATATTTGCGTTCACGGTCTCCAAATGAGCGTCCTCTTCTGTCGGAACCAGCGTCAGTTCTCCGTTCTCTTCTGTCCGTACCGCGCTCTCCTCTATCGAACGAACGTTCGCGTCTTTCATACTTCCGTTCTCCGTCTCCGGTAGAACGTTCGCGTCTTTCGTACTTGCGTTCTCCATCTCCGGTTGAACGTTCACGTCTTTCGTATTTGCGTTCTCCGTCTCCGGCTGAACGTTCGCGTCTTTCATACTTGCGTTCTCCATCTCCGGCTGAGCGTTCACGTCTTTCGTATTTGCGTTCTCTGTCTCCGAATGAGCGTCCTCTTCTGTCGGAACCGGCGTCGGTTCTCCGTTCCCTTCTGTCCGTGCTGTGCTCTCCTCTATCGAACGAACGTTTCTGTCCGTCGCGTTTACGGTCATTATCGAATGAGCGTTCGCGTCTTTCATATTTGCGTTCTCCGTCTCCGAACGAACGTTCTTTTCTATCAAAGCTCCGTTCCTTCCGGACGTATTTTCGCTCTCCTCCTTCTGTATCCTCTTCTCCTTTGTCGAAGCGGCGTTCACCTTCGCCTTCGTTGTTCCGGTTGGAGGCGTATTCGCGTCTTTCTTTCCGCTCTCCGCCATTCTCGCCCTGTTCTCCGTTGGAACCGGATTCTTCTTCATTGTTCTGGCGGTACTCTTTGTATTTACCGCTGAATATCTGGTATTTGCGGAATTCACATTCCAGTGCGCCGTTGAAGAGAGGTATTTTAGCCGAAGGTTTTAACGCAATCTGGTCGAAACATTCTGTCCGGTAACTCAATATCCAGGCATCGTTGTCGGTGAATGCATGCTTTAACCGTTCTCCTATCATTTGGTAAAGACCCAGCAAATCGTTCGTAGAAATACGTTCTCCGTAAGGCGGATTGGTGATAAGTATCGATTTCTCTTCCGGAGTTTCAAATTGCTGGAAAGGTTGCAGTTTTAATACGACATCTTTGGTTACCCCTGCTGCTTTGATGTTGTGCATAGCAATCTCATTCGCCTGCGGACTGTTGTCGTAGCCATATATCTTGTGGGTAAACTCCCGCTCTTGTGAGTCGTCGTTGTATATCTTGTCGAAGAGTTCCTGGTCGAAGTCGTTCCACTTTTCAAAAGCAAATTCCTTGCGGAACACACCCGGCGCAATGTTGCGCGCAATCAGAGCCGCTTCAATGGGAATGGTACCCGAACCGCACATCGGGTCTATCAAATCGCATTCGCCCTGCCATCCGGTAAGTAGAATCATACCGGCAGCCAATACCTCGTTCAGGGGAGCTTCTACCGCTTCCTGACGGTAACCGCGGCGATGCAATGATTCGCCCGAGCTGTCGAGCGATAGCGTACATTTGTTTTGTGCAATATGGATGTTTAAAGCTAAATCCGGTTTGTTGATGCGGACCGAAGGACGCTCACCGGTCTTCTCTCTGAAGTAATCGACAATGGCATCCTTTACTTTGTAAGCTACAAACTTGGAATGGCGGAATTCATCGGAGAAGACTACCGCATCGATGGCAAAGCTCATCTTATTGTCCATGTATTGTTCCCATTCGATGGCTTTTATGGCCTCGTACACCTCGTCGGCACTGTTGGCGGTGAAGTGTTTGATAGGTTTCAGGATGCGGATTGCCGTGCGCAGAGCGAAGTTAGCCCGATACATCATCTCTTTATCTCCTGAAAAAGACACCATGCGGCGGCCTATCTCAATGTTGTTTGCTCCCAATGCGGTTAATTCTTTTGCCAGCACTTCTTCCAGTCCCTGAAAAGTCTTGGCTATCAACTCAAATTCTTCCATATATTGTTTGTTATTTCTTTTTGGCAATGTTCATTGCGCAGGGCGTTTGTCCCGGTTTGTTCTTATTCGTGCTTATTATTTCTTCTGTACTATTTTAGCTCCGGCAGGTACATCTTCCGTTACCCAGATGTTACCGCCGATGGTAGCGCCTTTTCCTATTGTGATGCGTCCAAGAATGGTTGCATTGGAGTAGACAATCACATCATCTTCGAGAATGGGATGGCGCGGATTTCCTTTGATAGGGTTGCCGCTATCGTCTAATGGGAAACTTTTGGCTCCCAATGTGACGCCCTGATACAGCTTTACATTGTTTCCTATGATGGCCGTGGCACCGATAACCACACCCGTACCGTGGTCGATGGTGAAATGATGCCCTATCTTTGCTCCCGGATGAATATCTATCCCCGTTTCGGAATGGGCCATTTCCGTAATGATGCGGGGAATTAGCGGTACGCCCAGCTTCAGCAGTTCGTGAGCCATACGGTAATTACTTAACGCTTTGATAACGGGGTAGCAGCTAATTACCTCGCCGAAATCCGTTGCGGCAGGGTCACCGTTGTAAGCGGCCTCCACATCGGTAGCCAGGATGCGTCGCATTTCGGGCAATTTGCTGATAAACCTTGCTGCCAGATTTGCGGCTTCCTCTCTGATTTCAACCTGTTTCTCTTCGTCCTCTTCTTTCTCGTCGCAGGCAAAACAGAGGCCGGCCTGAATCTGTTCGGTCAGTAAGTTGAACAGGTTTTCGATGTTCACTCCAATATGATAGTTAATGGTACGACTATTTACCGTGGAGTTTCCGTAATATCCCGGAAAAAGAATGGAACGGGTCAGTTCGATGATTTTACGTAAGATTTTGGCAGAAGGAAGCGGGTCACCATCTTTATGTTGGTGGAATAGACCTTGATACGATGCGCTTTCCGAAAGTTCATCTACTGCTTGTGTCAAAATGTGCGTGAAGTTCAAAGGGCTCATTTCTGTGCGCTAAGTTATTTAATATCTGCAAAGAAACGGAAAAAATGCAGGTTAATCAAAAAAATAACCGATTATTAGGCTTAAAAAACTACTTTTGCATGAAATAAAACTTGAAAAGAGGGTTATCGCTTCTCTGCACTCCGGTTAAGAGTGAAAAGAAAGTCTTCTTGCGTGGTAGCTTGATGAGCATACAAAGTGGGAGAAAGGAAAGCCGATAGTTCTTTAACGGTAGAGTTTAAAGAAGGCCGTCAGGCTTTTAAAAGCGGATGGATTTGATACGGAGCGATAACCATTTATAGCTTCGTATACATAACAAACATAAAATGATATTCTTTAAAGATTGAATGATGAAGAAATTTAATATTAAACATATTTTATCGCCTTTGGCTCTTGTAGGCATCTGTGTCTGCGTACCGTTTTGTATGTCGCACGAAAGTCAGGATGATAATCATTCCCCCAAATCGGAAGTACCTTATTGTGTTGCTTCTCCTTCCGTACCGGCGCAAACGGAGTTTGCCGGAGAAACTATTTCGTTAACCCGGGCGGATATGCGCGAACGGATGGACCGGGAATTGTCGGCCTTCACCTATATGCATTCTACCACGATGCTCACTATTAAACGGGCTAACCGTTTCTTTCCGGTGGTGGAACCTATCTTGAAGGAAGAGGGAGTGCCTGATGATTTTAAGTATTTAATGACTATAGAGAGTAACTTGGATATGTTGGCGCGCTCTCCGGCAAAGGCTTCCGGGCTGTGGCAATTTATGGAAGGAACGGGACGTGATTACGGGCTGGAGGTGAATACAAATGTAGACGAGCGATATCATATAGAAAAAGCGACTCGTGCCGCTTGCCGCTATTTGAAAGATGCTTACGTCAAGTATGGCGATTGGCTGACGGTGGCAGCCAGTTATAATGCGGGACAAGGTCGTATCAGTCAGGAGCTGAACCGGCAACAGGTAAGTAAAGCAACCGATTTGTGGCTCGTTCCGGAAACCTCCCGTTATATGTTTCGTATACTGGCTGTGAAAGAGGTCTTTAAGAATCCTTCCCGATATGGTTTCCTTTTAAAGAAGGAGAATCTGTATCCCATTATTCCTTCTAAGGAAGTGAAAGTGGATACTACCATTACCAATCTGGCCTCTTTTGCGAAAAAGTACGGACTGACTGTCTCCCAGCTCAAAGAGGCGAATCCCTGGTTACGCGAATATTCATTACATAATAAAGGAAGGAAAGTCTATACGCTTTCTATCCCTGATTCTGCCGCCTTGCATTACGACCCTCAAAAAACTCAGCCGTATCGGAAGGAGTGGGTGATTAATTAATACGGAGCGAGCGCTTTTCCGGTGTAGGCTATATGGCATCCAGCAAAACAAACGGTGCCCAATAATAGGGGTTCTTATAGACCTTACGTACCTCTTTGATGGCTTGTTCAAAGGCATCATGCTTGTTCATTCCGTTCAGCCAAAGCTCATAAAATTTCTGCATAAGGGTAGAGGTGGATAAATCGTCTACACTCCACAGGCTGACAATCAGCGAGTGTACGCCGGCTTGCTTGAATCCCCTTTGCAGCCCGAAGACTCCTTCCTGGCTGTAGAGTCCTAAAGCCGTTTCGCAGGCAGACAATACGACCAGGTCTGTGTTCTCCAGATTGATTAATGAGAGTTCATTTGCGGTGAGAATTCCGTCTTCATTTTCCGGAGCTTCATTTCCTTCCCAAGCGGCATTCGCTCCTACGAAAGCTAATCCCGCACGTTGCATCGATACGTAATTTGCATTCGGGAAGCGTTGTAAGAAGCGATTCTCTTTGATATCTTCTTCTTTCTCAATAAAGAAACCATGAGTGGCTAAGTGAATGATGCTCGGGCTATTTCCGTTTAACTGGTTGAAATTCTGTTCCGTAGCCTGTGCCCCTTTATATAGTTTTACTTGCTTCAACTGTTTTTCATGCATCAGTTGACTGATGTGGTCTGTTTCATTGCTTGTGTTGGCAAGGTAACCGAAAGCCACATCCATCGCGCCTCTTCCCCGTTTTCCACTTTGGGCTTCTTCTTCTTGCTCCGGACTGTAATAGATGCCGCCGAATAGAATGCCGGAAGTCGGCGCCGTTTCCGTTCTTTCGTAAACAATCTCCGCTGTTGTCGTTAACTGATAAAGTTTGTATTTATCCATTAAGTAGCGTCCGTCTTCCATCTGAAAGGCAGGGAACGATAACAGATTCAAGTATCCGGAAGGCGAGTAGTAGATGGTAGAGATGTTTGATAAATGCGCTTCCAAAGGCTTCCATAAAAGGGAATAAAGGTCTATTTGTTTTTGGTTGTATAGTAAGTCGGCCCGCTTGTCGGTCGGGTAATCCATGTAAGTCTGTAATTGATTGAACAGATGGTTACCATCGGTCAGTGGTACATATAGCGGCTGCTCACATTCTGCTGTAATGATTAAGGCCGTGGTTAATGAATCGGACATCACAAACTCAATGGCGGCTTCTCCTTTTTTAAGTTTACCTTTGATGTCGGTCCAAACCACTTCTTTTTGGTTCTTTGGACGATAAGGGGTGGATTCCCGTGCGATTTGTTTCTCCAGTCGTTCTATTTTTTCCCTGATGTTCCATACTTCTTGACTGAATTCCGTATAGTTTTTGTTCTCTGCACTGATGAGTTTCAGTTGTCGTTGCAAGGTTGCGACGGAATCTACCGCAGCTATCAGTTCCGTGTTGCCCGATTGGTAAATGGACTTTCTAATACGTTCCCACGAGCGGAGCAACAACCCTTTTCCATGCAAACTGGTGTTATACACATCGCCTGATAATTGTTGAGGCAATTTGGATAAAAGATATTGCAGAAGCATTCCGCCATCCGTATAGGTTTCAAGGAAGAAAATTCGCTCACTCTCCGTCATGTAGTCGAAATTAAGGTCTATGAGTCTCTTTACTGCCTGATAATATTTCCGGGAAGGTTCAAGGGCCTGCTCCCATTTATGCAGCGCCAGGTAACAATTCGCTAAACAACTGGTAGTGTTTAAGATGGCATAAGCATCTGTTGTTTGATTCTTTTCCAAATCCTTTTCGTATTGTTCCAATTCCTCACAAGCTTTTTCAAACTTTTCCTGTCGGAAATAGAAATAGCCGAAATCCCGGTGAGCAGCAGAGATTCTTTCTTTTTCTCCGTTAGCCAATACACTGCTGTATTTCTCCTGGTAATAGTGTAAGGCAGTGGTATAATCATGTTCTACATATTCGTAATAATTGCTCAATGCGTCCAGAATGTTGTAGTAATAGTTGTTTCGTCGGTAATTCGGGTCGTAAGTCGGGAATCCGTCTTTTAATGTAAGAAGAATCTCTTTGCCTTGTTTGATATTGACTTTACCTTGTTCCCATTCTTGCAATTGTGCCGGTGTGTAGTGTTGTATTTCTGTATTTTCTACCTTATCTAAATATTTGCAGTAGTTGAATATTTCACAGAAAATCCGCGTCAGATAGGTGTACATAATAGTTTGGTTCTCGTTACTTTGAACGTATAATTTCTGTGTAGGCTCTATCATGGCGAACAGGTTTTGGAATAGCCTTATCAGGTCGTTCGGCGTTTTGATGGTGGCAAGGAGGTATCGGTTCCATAAGAAATCGAGATACTGGGAGGTTACGGCCAGCATGGAGTTTCTTTGTATATCCTCTATATGACTTTCGAGGAGTAGCTCCGCTTGGTCTGTTTGGTTGAGGTCGAACAGATAAAAGTTGAACAGCGTGTTGATAAAGAGCAGGTAATTGTTGTCGTATACGGCGTAGTCGGTTTCATATCGTTCTTTCCCTTCTATTAAATATTTCTCTTCCAACTCTAACTGACGTGTGTAGTGATAGTAGTCCGCCACCATAAGAAATCCGCGTATGGTTTCTGCATCGGTCTTTTCTTTTTGAGACAAGTATAAGGGTATCGCCTTTTTAAAGGTAGCATGAATCTTCTTCTCATCCCGTTGTTGGCTGTACAGATAGAGGTTTCCTAAGTTCAGCAGTAAATAAGAATAAGACAGGGTATCTTGTTTGTCGCAAGCATCCAACGCTTTCAAGTATGCCTTCTCGCATTCCTTTTTCTTATCCGGTAATGTATTCAGGCTCTCGGCATACCATAAGAGGGGCTGTATCGGGTTCATCCGGTTTTCTTCGTAATTCTGAATAATGCGGGGGAACACCTGGAGTGCTTTGGATATGTCAAAGGATTGAATATAAGTACCTAACATAAAATATTCGTAAGAGTAAACGGGGACATGTGTTCCAATCAGTTTCTCTATATCTTGTAGAACTGTTTCCTGTATATCGCAAGCCAACGTGAAATTCATAAAGTAGTTGTTGTAATCATTGGCCATCTGTTTGCCCAATGTAATAGAACGCCAGTTTGGAGCATGATGGGCTTTATATAAATCGGAGGTTTTCTTGGTGAGCTCCGTAAACAGCGTGTTGTCCGGTAAGCTTTGGTAAAACGACAGTAGGTAATAGAGCCATTCCGCTTGTAAAATCGGGTTGTTTGCGTATTTCTTTTCTACCAGGCTGTTGTATTCCTCAGCCAAGCGGAAGGCGTCGTTGGTGTCTGTCCGGGCGCGTAGAAAGCAAAGCTGACACAGAAAATGGAGATAATTCTGTCCCAACTCGCCATACATATTCTTTTGTGCCCGTTTCATGCTTTGGTAAAAGGCGGTTTCGCTGATACCTTCTCCAAAAGCTGCTTTCGATTCCCATAAAAGCATGCGGCACGAAATGAAATGAGGCGATTCGGCAGGGAAATAAAGTTTGCAATAGTTGTAAAACTGTGTTATCTCTTCCTTTGTGTTTTCTGTCTCTGTTAACAGGTGACTTCGCTGTATCAAGAAATAGTATAGATTGCTTTTGTCGTAAGACAAATCGGGATGATAAGGATTTAATAATTGCCTCCGGATATCGAGCGCTTCCGAAAGATAGGAAAAGGCATTGCTTACATAGTCGTTGTTTTCATTGTAAGCCACCATCTTATTTCCGTTGGGAAACATTTCCCAGAAAAGGTCATTGGAGATGGCCGTATACAAGGTCGCATTTTTCAGGCATCCTATTATCGAGTAGATATCCGCTTTAGATAAGGTGTTTTCTTCCCATCCTTCGTAGAAGGCAAGCACTTCTTTTTCTATCCGGAAGAGTTCTTTGAAAAAGAGAGGATTGTCTCCTGTTAACAGGTTGGAGAGGTACATGCTATATAGCTGGTACAGGTATAAGGCTTCTTTGTTGCGGTTTGTGGGAGAGTGTGCTGTGATTTTCTCTTGCAGGACGCAGCATTTCTTTATCAATAGAAAGGAAGCTTCTTGGTCGGTGTCAAGCAAATTTTGAACCTGATTGAATAGGCAATGTATCGTAACGAAGGCGTCTTCTCCAAAACGGTTGCGGGCAACGTCCGCTAAACATTTTAAGGCGGCATTTTTCCGATTATAACCTGTGTCCGGAGTGCGTAATTCTTTGAATGCGGCGTAATCGGCTAAGGATGGGTCGAACTTTCCGGCAGTGCGGATAAGTGCGATGTTTTCCGGTTCGTAGGCTAAAGAGTATACGGCATCGGAGGCTTGCCGTACTAATTCTTCGTCGCTTAATGATGCGGGAGACGGCATGTGCTCTTTCATCCATTGCTGATGGATTTTTAAGCATTCTTCGGACGTTTGCGACCATCCTTGAAGAAAGAATAAACTGCATAATAGACCCAGTACTAATTTCATATTGTTCTTATTTTACTAGTCGTTCAAACATACGAAGAAGCCTTCATAAGATGGCTTTATCATGCCATAGCTCTTAATTAAGTATCCATTTTCGTACGTGTCGTTCCGCATCTTGCAGAGATACCGTTCTGAATATTATTGCTTGCCGGCTCCTGCACCGGCTTTGGCACCGGCACCACCTGCCGCAGTTTTGGCGCCACTTGCTGCTGCACCGGCACTGCCCGCACCGGCTTTCGCGTTACTACTGCTATCCTTCAACTCCAGCTTTTCCAACATTTCGTCTGTTACCACTCCTGCGGGCGCTTTTAATACGGTAATGACCCATTGTTTGGCATTCTCATCCCATTTCTGGCTGATAATACTTTGCCATGCACTGTTTAGCAACGGTTTCTTCTTTTCCTGTGATTTCAGCGCTTTCCAGTCCTTTTTCCAGTTTTCACGGAACTCGGGCGATGCGGAACAGCTTTCTTTTAGAGTAATGGAAAGTTTGTATTCTCCTGTGCCCCAACAATCTCTGTATTGGTCGTCTCCATCGCGAAAGCCGATATAGGAGCGGGGAACGATAAAACTCTCACCCATTACCGGATATTTTATTTTGTCGGTTCTTACGTAGCGGAATACTCCGTTGGCGTCGAGGCTCTTTTCGTTTACCGGGATAGTCAGTGTGAAACGACCTAATTCCTGGTCTTTATGCAACTGGATGGCCTGATTAATCCACGAAGAACTGAGAACCATATCCATAGAGAATCTTAGGTTTTGGCGGTCTTTGAAAGAGAACGCCGGAGCGCCTGCTTTCTTCCGCATCCGGTTGTTGGGCAAGTTTGAGTGATAGGGATTGATGATGAGCGTATCCAGTACCAGCTGGAATTTGGAATGGCAGATGATACGGTCGATGGAGGCTTCGTCCACATGGCATGACAAGTAGAATACGGTGTCCTTTCCTTCCATACGCAGACATCCTATTCCGTTAAACGCCATTCCGTTAGGGTCCATGGCTCCTTCGTAAGAGATGTCGGAGTAGAAATCGTTGAAGCCGTCTTGGATGGGAATGGTTTCTTCGTAACAGTTTTCTGTATTGACAATCTTCTCCCATTCGCTATGATTCCGTTTGTTCTGTGTCATCAGAGCGCCTACCCAGTTTACGCCTAAATCGACTAGGTTGACAATTCCTCCTGAAATCAGCGTCTTGGATGTTTGTAAAGCTGCCTCAAACGAATCTCCGGCAAGGCTTCGGCGGTGGTCGCCCCATTTTTCTTTAATCTTATCGTCCAGGTTACTGTTCATATAGACAAATGCCTGATAACTTCCTTTTGATTCGGAAGGAGCGGTTGAATGGTCTTTTCCTTCTTGGGCCATTATTTTGTTGCCCGAAATGAAGCAACAGATTAAACAAAGAAGTGCAATGTGTTTCATATCTATTTCATTTTGTATTTATATCCATCCAGTAAAATAAAGGCTGCCCAATATTCCGGTTTGTTATAGAGCTTCTTTCCCGATGAGGCCGGTTGTGTGGTTACGTAGCGCATCTGTGCGGGAGAGTAGACTCGTTTTGCCGGAGCTTGGGGCGGTATATAGTTTTGCAAATAGGTTTGCGCTTGCAGAAAGGCATCGTGCACAGCGAGCCCTTGCGAGAGATAACGGTAAAAAGCACTCATAAAGAGGCGCGTTGCTTTATCGCTGACTTCCCATAGACTGACAATCAATGTTTCTACACCGGCTTTCTTAAAACCACGCTGCATGCCGAATACACCGTCGGAAGTAATGCGCCCCAATCCGGTTTGACAAGCGGATAATACCGCCATCTTTGTTTGGGGAAGGGAGAGGCTGCCCACTTCTCCGGCAAGCAGGATACCGTCTTCTTTTTCTTCGTTTTCTTTGGTGGGACGGATGGCTTGGTTGACGCCGGAAAACAAAATTCCACTGTAAGACAGGCTTTGGTCTTCTGTGAGACTATCTGTCCGGCAAGCTAACGGTTGACGCACTACCAATCGGTTGTCGAGACAAAAACCATGCGTGGCAAGATGCAACAGCGTATAGCGGGAACTTTCTTTTTTAAAGGTTGCTTCATCGCCCGTTTTCCCCGTATAGACTTGGCAAGTGACGCCGGATTGTTGAAGGCTTTGCCGTATGGAGTCTATTTCTACTTGTGTTCCGGCTAAAGCCTTTGCAGCGATACGAATGCCCGTTTCGCCGACGACCCGGCTGGCGGTACGGTTTATAAGAGTCTCTTCGTTACTCTTTTCATTCTTTTCCGGATAGTTTCGTTCCGGTTCGCTGTCGTAGTCCAGTCCGCCGAAGAGTAACGCGCGGGGTTGCGCTTTCGGAGCGGGGCGCTGTGTGGTAGTGATTAATTGACCGGTGGATGTTAGTCTGAAAAGCTTCCATTGCGTGGCAGGGCAAATGTATTCGATGGCTAACAGGTGCAGCAGGCCGTCGGCGGCGAAATAAAGCGTGCAGCGGTTGGGAAGTTGCTTGCATAAAGGTTCCCAAATAAGGCGGCTCAGGCACGAATCGGTATAGAGTTGATTCTTGTCTTCCCGGTTTTCGGAGTAGAGCGCTTCTTGCAACGTACGTCCGTGCGGAAGTGAGTAATGCGCTAATTCGTTTTCGGTGCAGAGTGGAATGAATAAGCATTTCCCGTTTTGGGGGAGCACTAATGCCGCATAACGGACCGTGTCTTTTTTGGTGTACCGTATCCACTCTACAGCAAACTCATCCGGCGATTTCAATGCTTTGCGGAGGGCTGCCGTACTTCTGTCGAAGCTTTGTGTATACTCTTTATAGGAAGGCAGACTGCGCATCAGTTGTTCTTCTTTCCGTTGCGCCGAGGTTTCTAAAGAATCTCTTTCTTTAGTCTCCATGGCTTTGTTTTGCAGGCGTTGGCGCATTCTTTTTATTTCCAGGAAACGAGTTTTTAAGGTTGGGTTCTGTTCCAGCTGCTTTTCCAAATCCAGATTGGTTTGCAAGAGCAATGTCTTGTCGAACAAGGCTATTCCGTATAAGAATTCAGGGTCTGTTCCTTCTGTGGCATAGCTTTCGGCAATCAGTTCCCGCTTGCTGTGCCAGAAGTCCTGCCGCTGTTTCTCTGTCATAAAGGTGAAGTTACGGCGGATGTATTCTTTTTCGTGCTGAACATATTGTTTAAACTGGGTGGTGGCAGCTGGAATTTGTCCGAGTTGCAATAAGATTTCCGCTTTCTTTCGCAGTGTAATCGCATAGTCGGGGTGGGAGACTCCTAAATGAACCTGCTGCCAGTGGAGGCACGAGTCGATATGTGCTAAGGCTTGTTGTGCTTCACCGTTGTGCGCTTCGGCTAAAGCCAGATTTCCCATGATGGTGTACTGCTCAAAGCTCTTTCCCTGAGACGATTCCGTTAGCGAAAGTGCTTGCGACAGGTCCGATTGCGCCTCTTTGTATTGCCGGGAACTTAGCTGTAAATAACCTCTGTTGGCAAGTAGGGTGATGTACGTTTTCCCTTTTTCTCCGGAAGTTTGCGTCATCTCTTCTTGGAGCAAGGCAATGGCTTTTTCAAATTGGAAGAGATAGCCGTATGCGGCGGATAGATGCAAGGCTCTGGTCATGCGGTCGGACTCTTCTATGGGGACTTCTGTTTCCAGCAAATCTACGACTTGTTGATAGAGCCCCATGCGGAGATAGAGCTCGCAAAGGTTCAGGCGTAAACGGAATGCGGCGGCGGAGCGGGGCGGTGTCAGTTCAAAGGCCTGATGGTAACAGTCCGCGGCTTCTTTGTAAGCTCCGGTTTGTTTGTAACAGAGCGCCAAACTGTTCAGGGTTGCCGTCCGTAATGCCTTTCCTTGTTGAACGGTGGAGGTTTGCAATATCTTTTTGTAGCAAACAATGGCTTTCGTATATTCCCCCGATGAAGTGTACTCATCTCCTTGTTTTAATTGTGTAGTCAGACTTTGGGCTTGCACGAATGTACCCCACAGTATGGCTACTATAAAGAGATGAATTGTTTTCATATACAATTAATTAGACGTATCGTTGTTCAAAACAGCGCTCAATTAGATACGATAATGAAACTAATGGGCATATCTGTTTTGTTTTCTATCTTTATTTGGAACTCCGCAGGTTTCTCCATCTTCCAAACCAATTCGCAAGCCTCTTTTCCCGTATCGGAACCGTCGTGCAGGCGGAGGTTGTTTACGTTGTCTTCTATACTGACCTGAATCAGCCCTTTCTGTTCGGCCACCACCAGTAGTTCCATCTCACCGCCTCCCTTTATCTGATAAATTCCGGTAGCACGCGGAGCGAGCGCTTTGTGGATATAATGGAAATCCATGGAACCCGGACGGCGCATGGCATGCAGGTCGGAGGGTACTAGGTTGAAATCGAACTGATAGAGCAATAAACTGTCTAGAAATGCGGGTGTGAATTGCAGATGTCCTTTTAAGGAACTCTCTTCCGAAGGCTCTATGGTTTTGAAACGTATAAACTCAGTCCACCGCAAGGAGTGCAGTTCGTCGATACTTTCCATGATGGTGTATTTATCTTTCTGCGTCACACCTTGGCGTACCGACAAACAAATATCCTTTATCTTTTTAAGTCCCTCAGATAATTCCTGTGCCCGGATTCCACAGGTAAAAAAGAGGGATAGAAAGAGTATACTTACTATTTTCATATTTTCTGCGGTCTTTGAACTTCCGTTACAAATATACAATGTTTTTGTAAATGATACAGCATTTAACCTGAATTAGATAAGAATATAAAGATTTGGAAGTCGGGATTCTCCTGAATGAGGCTTCCATTCAGTCTCTTTTTCTTTTTTCATACGATGTGGCACGTAACGGAAGACTCTTCATATGGTGGAAATAACTAATAATGTTGTGCAGTATAACTAGTAATGTGGCGAACAATAACTAACTATGCTATGGAAATAACTAACTATGTTATGTTGCATAACTAGCAATGCTACGAAACGGAGTGTTTTTTTTATCTCCGAAAGCGTGAAAAGGGGCTGTCTTTCCGGTGTGATGCACAATTGGCAGAGGTCGTTTTGTATAGGTGTTGAGGTTGCGCTATGTACGTTGTGAGGTTGCGCTATGTACGTCGTGAGGTTGCGCTATGCACGTTGCGAGGTTGCGCTATGTACGTTGTGAGGTTGTGCTATGCGGTTCATTATGGTATTGCATGCGGCAAAAAGTATTCGTTGTTTCTTTGCGGAAGAAATGTCCAATTCATTGATAACCAGTCTGTAATATTTTCTATTTATATTTAGCGCCTCTATACATACAATGTTTTCAATTTCTGGCAGCACTCCAGCACCTTTTTTTTAATCAGTTGGCATCTAGCTGCTTATGGGTTACGGCAAAGGGTGTTGGCAAGGTGTTGGCAAATTGGTTGCCAGCACCTTGTATCGTCCTAAACTCTTTCTTTTTTCTTTTAAATGCTTCTCGTTTAGATGGATAATCTTATTGGAAATCAGTGGGTTAGTTGCTCCTAGAACTAATCTAACTTTTGGTTTTCTTAAAAAGTTTCCTTTATTGGGAACGGAGAGAATTGTTTGCTCTCAAAGCTAAAAAGAGGTAAAAACAATGGCAATAGATACTGAAAAAGCCATCTATATGCACCGGACTGGTGTGATAGATGGCCTTCTGCTTAGTGTGTAGTATTTATGTAAACATGAAGAAACGGTTATTTAGCCTGCCGGGTTGCTGCAGTACTGCCATTGGTCTTTTCAGACTTCTTAGCCTTTCCCTTTTTGCACTCTTTCTTTCCGCATTGGCAATCCTTGCATTCATTTTTTGCGCAAGCCTCATTTTTACAAGTCTCTTTCTTGCATTTCTTGTCGCACTGTTCGGTTTTGGTACACTTCTTTGTTTTGGTATCCTGTGCGTTAGCTACCGAAAACGTTGCCATAGCAGCCACGAACGCTGCAAACATTACTATTTTTTTCATTTTTTCGAGTTGTTTAAAGTAAATACATTCGTTATAAAGTCTCGTTGCAAAGAAAACAGATTTTCGTGTAAAAAGGTATGCCTCATTTTCCTATATATCTTTAAATTGTTGTAATGAAGTTTGGAATACCTTTCTATCTGTTTCCGAATGTTTAGAAACTACTTGGTTGGGTGGCGGACTGTTAAAGAATATATGTGAGTAATCTTCTGCTTCCGGATAAAATTGTTACAAAAATGAATTGCTAGGTAATAAAATTTAGTAGTTTTGCTTCCGTTTAATGAAGTAATGGTGTTTCTGTTTGCACTATGGATTTACAGTGCTTCAATCATTGAGGAAGAATAATCTCTATTTACTATAGAATTCACGTTAAAAATAAACATTATGGCATACGATGTATTTATTAGTTATTCGAGTAAGAATAAGCAAATGGCGGATGCAATATGCCACACACTAGAGCAACAAGAAGTTAAGTGTTGGATTGCCCCGCGGGATATTTTGTCGGGAACGGAATATTCCGAGGCTATTCCTGTTGCAATCAAAGCTGCAAAAGTGTTTGTCGTTGTCTTTTCGGAAGCGGCAAGTTTGTCTCCGTGGGTTAAAGGTGAAATTCGAATAGCTTTTGACAACAATATCCCTATTCTTCCATTTCGCATTGATAATGCAATACCTAAAGGGCAACTTGAAATATTTCTGCAAGGCAGGCATTGGATTGACGCAACTTCTAATCCTGAGAAGTCGTTTGAAAAATTGTGTTCAGATACCAAATGTCTTATTGCGGGAAAGGATTTGGAGGTTTCTAATATAAAGAAACGGAAACGTACTCTTTTTATTGGGATAGCCTTTGCGGTAGTGTTGGCTATTTTGGGGCTGTGCTTTATTAAAACAACGTCCCCTGTGCCTCAAGCAACAAATGAGATTGCTTCTGTGGAAGATAAAGTGAGCAAGCAAAATTCAGCGAATCTTTTTTTGAAAGGCTTGAAGTATGGAATCGCTTATGAGCCGGGCAAAGATGAAGACAATAGAGGGGCGTCTTATTATTATGAGTGCGGAAGAAAATTTCAGATATTTGTTCAATATTACCAAACAGCGATGAGGTTTAAAACGATAGATGAAAGTAATGCAAAAGGTGGTTTGGATTACGATTTTAAGATTGAGGGGAGTGATAGTTTAAACGACCAATATTATATGTTGCATTCTATTGTTATCGGTCAATGTGATATAGATGGTGATGAGATAGATGAATTAATTGTAGCGGCACAAATTCCCGATGAGGATAATCTTATGTGGGGCATTGCCATAAACGTTTTTAAATTGGTTAATGGTGGCTGGCAAAGAATTGCGACTTTAAATACGGGAACGAATATATCTCCTTCTCAAGCCCGTATTGTTGGAAACAATGTTTATGTTTCCTGGATGAGATATGAATCAAAATATTCTCTTACAAAAAATGGTTTTGAATACATCGACGACATTGTTTATTGACTTGTACAGAGAATCTGTTCTACAATGGCTTGCCAACATTCAGGGCTAAGCTGGAAATAAGGAATAGCCTCTTTTGTTCCCCGCATCTTGACAAACAAGTGGCGCAACGAATCGGACGGACCATATTCAAAGAACTCCAACTCCTCAATGGGGAATCCTTTTTCGTTGAGGCGATGAATAAGCTGTTGCATTTGCCGACGAGAGAGTTGCCTTCCCAGTTCATAAAGGCTGTATAAGCCAATGCCACGCCGGTAAATGCGGGCGTGGAGGGAAGGGAACTCTTTGTACGAAGGCATATCAGAAAATTTTGATGGTTACTTTATCCGAAACAAACCCCCATTTTGCGTCCTTCCACAATTAAATCATGGTCTTCCGGAACAAGCTTTAGTTTGCCTCCAACCTCTTCCAAGGGAACCGATGTAATGGAATCTCCCTGAAGCGAAACCATCCGTCCAAACTGTCCGTTGGCTATTAATTCGGTGGCATGGCCGCCCATGCGTGTTGCTAAATTGCGGTCGAAAGAAGTCGGTGTACCTCCGCGCTGGATATATCCCAATACCGTTTCGCGTGTTTCGAACCCTGTTTCATATTCTATCTCCTGGGCAATGTATTCGCCTGCCCGTTTTTTACCTTCCGGGTCGGTAACAATACCTTCGCCCACTACCACGATGCTGTAAGGTTTCCCTTTCTGCAAACGGCTCATAATGGTGTTGCCTATGTTGTGTATGTTGTAAGGAAGTTCCGGTAGTAAAATCACGTCGCCGCCTCCGGCCATGCCGCTGTATAAGGCAATCCATCCGGCTTTATGTCCCATAACCTCAATCACCATGACGCGCTTGTGGGCACTGGCTGTAGAGTGAAGCCGGTCGATAGCGTCGGTAGCAATGCTGACTGCCGTATCAAACCCGAATGAGAGGTCGGTTCCCCATACATCATTGTCAATTGTTTTGGGCACGGAAACCACATTGATACCCATTGCCGCCATTTTGGATGCCGATTTTTGCGTACCGTTACCGCCAATGCACACAATGCAGTCCAGTTGCATATCGCGTACGTTTTTAGCAATCATAGCCGGTTTGTCTTCGGAGCCGGCAGCGGAACCCGCCCGTTTCTTGAAGGGCTTTTCGCGGGAAGTACCTAAAATAGTTCCTCCCATATTAAGGAGCCCGGACATCGATTTCTCCGTAAGAGGCTCCATGTCATTGTCTATCAGGCCTTGGAAACCACTATGAATACCATAGACTTCCATGCCGTAATGATTAATTGCAGTTTTACATACGCCACGGATGGTGGCATTGATTCCGGGACAATCACCTCCTGAAGTTAAGATTCCGATTCTCATGCTTTTAGTGTATTTCTTATGTATGGTTAAAACTTGGCGTAAAGATAGGTATTTTCAAAACTTTGCGCTACTTTTGTCCCATAAAAGAACATTCGAATTACGATAAAATAAAGATGAATTCTACCCAATTAATAGGAAAACTATTTGTTTCCCGCCAGAAAGCAATTGATTTATATGCTGTTAAGCCTGCGGAAATTCAAGACAAAGTATTTCGTCATCTTATTTCCAAAGCGACAGATACAAAGTGGGGAGCTCAACATCAATACGCTCAGATACAAACATATCACGATTTTCAACAACAAGTACCGGTTCAGACTTACGAAGAGGTAAAGCCGTATGTGGAACGCCTGCGTGCAGGAGAACAAA
>ERZ839767.931-NODE-931-length-48353-cov-13.286161_pt1 | contig 48353 bp, 48 predicted proteins | sample MGYA00519879_ERZ839767 | MGnify/ENA primary metagenome ERZ839767 (study PRJEB31850, sample SAMEA3708852) | human gut metagenome | biome: human gut; feature: human-associated habitat; material: faeces | place: China | collected 2014 ... | reverse complement strand
ATGTTCACCTCTTTCTGTGTCCATTATACCTGAAGACTTACCGATGTGCTGAACCCGCACCTATTCAGCCGTTGCTCAGTCGCTGTTGATGAACTCTGAGCTCCACCAACCAGGCTACGCTCATATTGTGCCATACAGATATAGGCTTAGTAAAAGTTATATCGGAAGAATTAGTTATAGATGTTTTCATTCCCGTTCAGCTTCATCTCGATTGACTCCATTACGCTTTGCCGAACAGTTGTCACGAACCCATGCTTCTCCAAGTCGGCGCACACCACTTGTGTTAAACTCAACTGTCAAGATTCCGGATGTTATCGCAACAATAGTCCCCGCTCCAAACGAGGGGTGATGGAGGCTTTCGCCAACGTGAAACACCGTATCATGATGATGGCCGTGGATTGATTCACGCTCTTTACTATTAGCTGGTCCAACCCAAAAATCACCAATGGTTCGTTTTGAACTATCCCAACTATCTACAATCTTGTAGTTAAATCGACTGTTATCTTCACTAACTGGTATGATGGCTGCCGCATGAGACCTTCCTACATGAGCAAAAATACGCTCACCATTATGGAACACTCTGCTCATTTCTTCACAAAAATCCTTGCCAATAAGGCGATGTCCATTTCGCGTAATAGGCTTATGGCGATAATAGCCTTTGCGTTCCAGCACCTTCGGATATACCTCTCTTGCATTGACGGTAGTCTCACTTAAAGACGCTAGGAGGTCAATGGATTCTGCCCATGGAATATCCAATGCACCCGCAAGAGCACGTACAACACAATCACCTATATAATTGTTGCAAGGATTCGGTTGGAAGGGTTTGAAGCATTCTGTTTCCGCATACGATTTGCCATGAGAAGTTCTATTCCTACTTCGATTTACTGTCCTGCGAGGAAACGGACTTCTGTCAACAAGGTCATCCCAACGAATCCAAACGTGTTCAGATAAAAATCTGTCAAAACTGATGCTCACATCTTGCTGCATGGTGTTGATCAGGCGGTATTTGTTTTCTTGAACTCGAAGTGCAAGCATATTCCCGCCACAATGCTTATAGTCAACAATCTGAATGAAAATATGGGCACCAGTGTTAAAAGATCCAAGTTTATAAAGCACATCACGAACACGGAGTCCCTCAACTTGTGTACTTTGCATTACAAAGCCAAAGTCGCTCGTCGTTGCTCTGATTACCTTTATGTCATCAGGCATCTGTCCCAAGTTCTTCGCATTATGGATTTGCCGATTGAAAGCAGTTGTCCAACTTGCGATTTCTGAATCCGCAAGGCATTGAAGTGTAATGGCCGCGCAGGATTTATAGGCGAGTGTGCTTATTTCTATTTCTTCAGTGAACATTTAACGAACCTCCTCACGGAATGGTATAATTACATTGTAGTGATTATAGTGAATCCTGCATTTTTCAATCCGAAGAAAAAGTTATAGACAAAAAGATCGGTGCCCCACTTCATGATAATAAAATGAGGCACCGACCAGTAGGCGCAATGTTTATATCATCTTTTACTCAGTCGAGGACAAGGCTATGGAGTAAAGGCAGACTGTATAGCAGCGTTTATTGCGTTAATCTTACTTTGCTTGTGTTCTTTTGAATCGATAACAATGCCATCTTTATAGACTATATCCGCTTGAGCGGAAATGTCAGCAGAGCATAGCAATAGTATATTGGTCCACAATTCTATCGAGTTTACATCTACCGAAGGATTATTAATCCTTCCAACTTCCTCAATATGAGCTTTAACATTCTTTTCAGTAATTTCAATTAGAAACGGGTTGTTATGGTCATATCTGTCTGATGGAAGAACCCACGATATAAAATCATCATGGTAGCTAATGTAAAAGCAGATATAGTCAATCTCAGAAAACGAGTATCCCAACTCGCAGAGGAGTTTTCGAGCGATTTCTGCCGATTTTTGGGTATGACCGTAAAAAACTCGTCGCCCATTTTTATCTTGCGCAACATATGGCTTTCCTATATCGTGGAAAAATGCAGCTGCTCGTAAGGCGATAGGCGTATCATCACTAATGAAGCGCACCGTATGCAAAGTGTGCAAGAACAGGTCGTAGCAATGATGCGGATTTCTCTGATCATATTGAACCATACGCGCAGCTTCTTTGCCCAACAATGCTTTGACCTGTGTCTTGCTTTTATTATTCCAATAAGCAAGTGGGTTTATCAATGATTTTTCAAATTCTTCTCGTGTCATCATCGATTAACACCCGTCTCCTTATCGCGCTGCAATTTCCTTTGTTCACGAATCAAATCCATTTGCTGGTTCATTCGCGCTAGGATCTCCTTATATATAGGGTGATTTTTGTCGGTGAAGCGTATTGTTGCCCCATACCCCAACAGTCGGATGACAAGGTCAATTTCGTCCTGCTTTTGATAGAATACCGTAAGCTTATAAAGTCCTGTTTCAGTGTCGAAGGAACAACGTTTTTTCCACGGAGAGAATTCTGTTAATATGCGGTCTGCAATATTACGGGAGTCGAAGAACTCAATCTCGACCATCGTTGTGTTATTCTCACGGAAAGCTGCGAAGGCTTGTTCTGCCGCAGAATAATCAAAGGATGCATCGGTTTCTGTGGCAGACTCAATTCTATCTACATTTAGGGTATAAATCCTGTCGCTCTTGCAGTCTTGAAGAAAGCCCTGAAAACGATTGTTTCGCTTGGAGAATTCCAGAACGATAGGACGAAACTCGCCAATCATAACTCGCCGCTTCATAGTGCGATACTTAATTTGAACAGTTTTTTGATCGTAAATGCCCTCCAACAACGTGGCTAAAACGCTTGCTTCGTTCTCAGATCTCGTTTTAGGGAAATGGAATCTGTCGAAGTATTTTATTTTTTCCATTGGAATTGCGGATATTTCTGTGGCATACCGATTCAGAAGATTCTTAATCACCGCAATTTCTTCCTCAGATAAAAACAGTTTTATACGATTGCTTTCATCACACAGGATTGTTTTAAGCCATCGTAATTCCATTACGGAAAGTGGAACTACGTCGCGGTACAGTTCTACGCCGGAATCACATTTGTACTTCGACAAATAAGCATCCATTTCCTTCAACCTACGATTGAAGCCGCCCCCTATAGAACTCCTTACAAACTCATATTCATTAGTCGAGGTCTTAGTCGTCTTTTTCAAAAACCCTCCATTTATGAGGAGTTCTTTGATTTCCGATGGAAGCAAATCCTCTGTTTCCTCACCGGCACGGACGTAGTATTTCCCGAATGAACACGAGATTATATTGTAAATATCACTATCAGTAAAAATACCATCTTTAGATCCAGAACATAACTGAACAAAAACATCTGCAATGATGTAGTAATAAACACTGAAAGCTTCGTTAAATAGCAAATCATGTGCTCTTGCTTTTGTTCCACTCCCAAGCAAGGGCAAAACGGAATCAGGAATAGTCCATCGGCTTGTTTTAGCGATGCTCTTCAGATTCTCACGCTCTTTAACTTTGTCGTGCAAAAGAAGACTTACTATTCTTTCTACATCTTCATCTAAAGAAAATGTGTCGGTATCCATTCCAGAACACGATATGATCCTAGAATAAAAGCTTCTTATCCAAGGTCTTAGTTCGACTTCATCAGAAACGCCGACAGAGAACGAAATGCTATGGCTTTCTTCATCAACTAACACGTTACCAAAACGACATTCTCGCTTGAGACGATTTGCAATATAGTAATCCGTTTCAGGGGTGTACGCAATACGAAGAGATACATTATGCGCTTTAATCGGATTAACAGTATTATTATCCTGGATTTTTGTTGTGGCTACACCCCAGGAGTACTGGAGAGAATCTCTTGCATTTTTAATGTCCGAATCAATTGAGTCTGAAGAATAATGGAACTCGCTTTCGGAAAGCACTGTTCTAATCTTTTTGTCATCATAGAACTCAATCGAGTCGATAAACTCTATGCGAAGAGCTGTGTAGCTACGGTGAAAGGGCTCATAGTACATCAGGAATTCTCGACCATTCATATTGCTGATACGAATTTCGAGGGGATAGCAGAGAATCTCAGTTGAAAAATCTGCGATTCCATGGCTATACTTAACTTTACACCATTTTTTGTTTTCAATGGCATAAAGGAGATCGATTAAGTTGAAGTCGTTCAATGATTGCATGAAGTATTCATGCTTAAATCGAAACGGACTAACTTCTTCGCTGCAGATTCTGTCACGAAGGAAAGTGCCAACTTCACCAAACAAATAATACTTTGAAAAGAAATCCAGAGCTGAGAAAAAGTGATGCGCAAAATCCGCATTTACGGTTTCGCCCGAGTCTAGGATTTTTCTCATAGTTAACTCGGGCAAACTCCATCGCCGGTCTCCTTTTCCACCCACGGCACCATCATACTGTTCACATTCAACCAGACCGATCATCTCTAAATCGTTGAGCCGATTGTTTGGCGTCTTATTTCTATCATCCCCTGTTGCTGGAGCAAGGTTCTCCGTATAGAAATAGATGAGGTCAGAGGTTTTTAATTTTGTATCGCTATCTAATAAATCTTCCAGATGCATTCGTGGATCATCATCTAACTCAAGGGCATCTACCCCTTCACGGAGGGTAAACGAATGGCTTAAGGCAGCAATTGTATGCAGAAAGTAGGCCGGGTAAATAAAGGGCTTATACTTGCAGAAACGGTAGACTCTGTGGAACGGGTTTTCATCCATGGATTGAGAATCTACGCTTGCAAACATGATTTCATTTCGATTTTTTGACCACTCCATATAGTTCACAATCACTCTGTTTAGTCTTAACCAATCCTCTGAAAGAGTTTGACGTCGTTTCTCATCGAATGATCCGAGATTCTTGAATCCATAACTATAGTAATCCAAAAGAGCTCTTTTGAATTTCTCGTCAAATTTTCCCGATGTTATTAATTCTTTGTGTGTAGCCATAGTGTACCTCCGCTAATAGGGAATAGTGTTTCTGAGTGCTAATTAACAGCACCCAGAAACACTTAGCCGACTGATATTTAGCTGGGATAGGACCAGTTAGCAAGTTCCGCAATTCTCAACAATTCGCCACCATCAAATAATGTATCAATAAGCCACTCAAAGTTTTCCCGAGTAATCGGAGCAGCTTCATGCGCGGATTTATTGCGTATCCCTTGAATAACTGCCAAAGCCAGGGCATGCTTGCTCCAAATCTTATTAATCTTCTCAAAGTCTCTGTCTTTTCCAGTAATTCTCCGAATTTCAGCCTTTTTAGCACTTCTGATAAAAGTATCTGGTTCATCTACATTGTTTTCTTTTCGGGTGTAGACGATGCTATATGCAAAAGAACCGATAGTAAGATCTTTATCCGAAGTGTCTATCATTCCGTTTTCGTCAAGAAGATCAATAAACTGTCTACCATCTTTTCCTTTTAATGTGGCATCACCAATTCTATCAACATATATTGGTGTGTGGAATTCTTTCAGCATTGCTTCTATGACCTTGCAATACATGATAGCTACAGGGCAATAGTCCAACTCGGTTTCAGCTTTTTCCTGTGCTATCTGATCGGAGGCAGCCTTAGTACGGATTGCCTCAAATACATTGTGAAGCATTACAGCAAAACTTAATGATGCCATAAACTCATCGGGTAGGTGTTTTGCAAATTCATCTTTACTGACATGAATCAGGTCGGTCCACTGCTCATCTGTTAACTTGAAAAAGTCTGTAGTATTAATGGCTGCAGCAATTGACACTCCAATTAACTCTTGTTCGGCAGGAGCAGTCACAGCTTCAACTTCTGCTGCAATCCTATACTGATCTTCCTCATCTTCAGCACTGTGAAGCGCAGACAATCTGTCGCTCCAAGATGATTTGATGCTTTCAGGCAAAAGTGACTGAACGGAAGGCAATTTACCGAATGCGCTCAGGTATTTCGTTGAAGAAGCATCTCCATTCAACAATGTTGCAAAGGCATTGGTCATAGATTGAACATTGACCTGTACATTGTTTTGGGTTCCAATGTTCGTTTCTGTGTAACCACCATATGCCCTTCTGAATTCTTTTTCTTCCTCGGGGGACAATGCACCATATAACATATGGAGTGCTTGTTTACGTTCTTCTCTTGGAACTAGTTTAAAAGAATCACGAAGAACAATAAGTGGATCACTTGTATAATCCTCCATATCAATTCCAGAGTCCTCGGAGGCAAAAATCAGTTTTTCATTGAGGTTGTCCTTTGCACTTCCATAGAAAGCATAGAAGTAGAATAACGTGGTAAATGAATAAACTGTTTCGTTATTGAGCTTAGAAACATCCTGCCTGAGTATTCCTCTCGCTTCTGCAATGCGCAAAGAATCATTAAGATGCTCACTGAAATTGGCTGTCAATGATGTTCCTGTAAAAATACTTTCGGGGAAACCATCATTTTTCTTGTTCTCATACAGCCATTTTGCCATATACCACAGCATCTGCATATCGGTATATTCATCAAGATTCTTTGTGACGGCAGCATATATTTCGCTGATGCCTTCTCTCGCCCTAGTACTAAGTTCATCATTCTGCTTATTCAACAATCTCTGTGTCGCTTCAGAAATATCTGCCGTATAAAGGCAGGTTCTTGAAGGACGCTTCCTCGGATTTGTTCTAATGTCTTCAAGAATTGCATTGCAAATCTCCTTGCCGTAAAGTGCAACTCCGCCAGTATAAATGAACAGCGTATGAAGAGCCATTTTAGAAAACCTTATGTTTATATTTTCTATTGCTTGATCTTGTTCAATCATAACTGAAAAGTATTTTTCTTCAAGGGCTCCTACAGAAACAGTAGTACGGAAAGCGCTTTTCCATACCGAGTCTCGCTTCAATGTCATGTGTTTCAAGAGGTCATCTGAACCACAAATTATTAGTTTAATACTATTCGGTTTATTTCGCTCTGTGCTTGACAGAAGGTTGCACACCTCAACAAAATCAGACCATTTATTAGGATTCCACTTTTCTACGATCTGCTGGAATTCGTCTAACATAAGCCAAAGTTCAATTCCAGCAGCCTCTAATAAATCGTTAACCTCATAATACTTTGATTTAATGCTTGTACTGTCATCCTTTAGTATTCGGAGAATGTTCCCAACTAAATCTTGAGGTACTTGCTTTGATGATGGTTTGCAAAGCCTATCCCTTTGTGTAAGCCCAAAAACAATAGTATCAATTAAAAGGTATTGCGACATTCCATAATCATCATCAAACGGAATGGGAATACTACGATCACTGATATTTCTTACATAGTCAGATTCCTTGCCTAGTCCATTTTCACCACCACAGATAATTGTAATAATATTGCCTAAATCAAAAGCAAGTTTATTACGAACCCAATTCATCAAGGATGTTTTGCCGATTCGAGATGGCCCGTATATTAATGTAACACCTTGGGGGATACTTTTAGTTAAGAGTTCCTTTTGGTAATCACGTCCAAAAAGCATAGCTTCATCTGATACTGCAGATGTGACATTGTATTTTGCTTCCACAGGCACAACCATGTCTTCAGAGGTAATAACGGAAAAAGTCCCACCATCACTACAGACCAACTCTCTGTTCCCCTCTATGTTGGTTCGGTAAACACATATATTTGCTGATACTTCTCGGTCATTTGGGGACAATATAACCTTCGCACATCCACCGGTCATAAGAGAACATTGCAGTTCTCTAATATTTTCAATGTTTATTTCAACATCAAGTTGGTTAGATTGTTGCAACACAACGTATATAGAATCGTTGGTAAAGGAAACAGCCCGATGCCCAATATTCTTGATTTGAAAATAAATATGAGCATCTGATATCCGATGATCTTCTATTATGATGTCTAAACGAATGCCATCCCCAAGATTCTTAAGCTCTTCTTGGATCGCTTTCTTAACACTCATTGAGTATACAGAAGTAAGCCCAGCAAACGATGAAAGCAGTTCGGAATACCGGTCATCTTTATCAACATATGCAACATCTAGTGACATCAGGTCGGAGCATTTATCGAGAATCCTTGTTCTAAGATCAGAAAAGTCCAATAGTAGCTGAGATTCCTTTAACAAGTCTTCAATGATAGCAGAATACTTAACCCAGATTGAAATGCTGGGATAACCGTTTACCAAAACGAGGAACCCTTGTTTGAGTTCTTCATACTGTGCGGAATACTCATGTTGTGAATAGATTGAGCGATTCTTGTACAAGGATGTTGCTACCAAAAATCTCTCTTTCATAGAGAAGCCGGACTCTTGCTTGATGATTTGTAATCCTACATCAATCGCAAGATGGTTGAGTGTCGGAAACTCAGTATTAGTATTCGCCCTGTGCTTAGAAAGCCATACTAATACAATCAATCCTTTTTTTGCCTTATCCCACAATTCCTCGGAAGAAAGATAGCTATCGTACACTTCAGAAGCTTCTTCATCTGAGGAGGGAATATGATCCTCACCAAATACTTTATGTAGAATTCTTTGTGCAAAACGAGTGTCTATGGTGTTATATCTGTTTTCCTGGCTCCCATCAACAATCGATTTATCCGGCTTAAACTTGTTTGATTCTCCGTTGGCAAATTCTATAATGCGTTGAGCCTCTTTTTTCCATTGCTCAGGAACTAAGGCGATAATATCAGTGTTAGCAAGAGACTTTTTCGCATTTTCTCTGTCGTTACGCATGCAATAATACAGTGTCCACAAGTAAGCGGAGATAGTTATGGCTAATTTATCACCTAATTCTGCCAAATAGTTCGAGATATAAGAGAATTTTACGCACAGCAAGCTGTCGCGCTGCTTGATAACAAGTGCACGAAAACGATCGTATATGTAGAATACAAACTGACGAGAACACAAAAGAGGCACTATCATTGCGTGGTAGGATTCTAACAAATTAACGTCAGCCGAGATTACCTCTGTTAGTGTTTGCGCTGGTTTTCCTTCAAATGCGAGCTTTGAGAATAGTCCAACTGTAACGTCAGAATACATTTCTGAAAATGCACTTATTGAATCAAATGCATAATTAGAAACAGCACTTGAGACTGCGAGGCAAGTTGAACAATCATTCTGTTTTATTTCATCCCAGAAGAACTTAAATAAGCTAGCATTAAAGTACCGATAGTCTAAGCTCTCAACAAGTTGCCTGCAAACGGATTTCTGTTTATCAGAAAGCAAAGATAGTGTTTGAGCATGCTCAAGGAAAAGGTCTTCTGCGTGACTTACCATAATGGCAAACAAGAAATGGGTCTTAAAGTCAGAAGTTAAATCATCCAGTTGCCAAAATTGCTCTACAATCTCTACGAAAGGAACAAAGGAGGTCATGTAAAAATCATCATAATGACCGTTTTTCCTCATTAGGCTGATTATACTGCTATAATCTGTACCATTAGAATTAAGGATGAAATAAGAAAGATAAAGTTTTAAGTATCTCCACTTCTTATAAAAAGAGGGGAATGTAGTATTTCTTATAGACTGTGCTTTGTATGCAGTTGCCAACAACCTCAAATAGACACGAAAATCCCGGTCGTTCTTAAAATCAGAGTACTGTTTATCCAATATTTCATATAGGTCTTGATCATAGAAGACATTGAAAACATAGGAATAAACAAGCATTTTATAACTCTCGTTTGTGCATGTGTTTTCAAATGAGAAGAGCCCTGTTTTTTCAGGATAATACTTCAGTATTTCAGCGCAGTCCCTCTTAAATCGACGAACTGCCATTTCATCATCAAACAGATTTGTTTCATCAGTAAGCAGCAAATAATCATCATCGAATATTATTCTTAATATTCGGAGCACTTCTTTTTCTATATCTGACAAATTGTTCCAGTCGTTTGAGAACAAGACAGTAAGCGTCTCATCAATATCGTTATTCTCTAAATAGTTCTGGCATATAGTGGTAAAAAGACTTCTTTTGCCTGTTGATGCCTTGGTTACAGTTTCAAGTTCGCTGACAGATAGATTTGTCCCCAGTTCAGCAAGCACATCATGATATATATTGCTTCCAGTTTCATCAAAAGCATTAAGACAAAAATGTTTAAAAGCATCTATTTCCTGCCTATATGTCTTAAGCCAACTATTACTATCAATCAGTTGATTGTGCATTTCTCTATTGGATAATGCATCAACTAGCTTCTGGCAAACAACGGTGCTTTTTTTATCTTCAATGTATCTGAATGAGTACGCCAAGAAGGCAGGTGCTAATGCAGATATGTCAGCACTTCTAAGCATTAACTCAAACGCTCCTTCGGAGAAAGAAGTATTACTACTCTTGAGAACACATCTTAAAACTGTTTCGCAGACACAAATATTCCAGGCATTTTTATCCAACCCGTTTTTGAGAAGATGGTTAAGAAAAGAATTCCACGAATCTTTACTTCCTGAATCAGATATTAAAGAGTCATAATAATAGTGGAAAATATGTGTTTCCTTGCGTTCTTTAAACTCTGGAATCTTGATACTACTTGCCCAGTCGAGGAAAGAAACTAATCGTTCTGCGGTCAGGACTTGAAACGCAAGTTCAATCACGTGGTGATGACTCTTTAACCTGTTAAAATCCAGAAAGCAACCAAGGGTACTGCGGAATTGGCTATAAAGCCTAACATACCCCTTGTCAGCTTTTGAGGCAAAGATTACAAACAAATACGCAGCTTTTACATACTCCTCCTCGTGAATATACATCGCAATAAGAGAGTTAATCGATGTGGATTGATTTGGTTTCAATTCGGATTTCAACAGATTAATAGCGTCACTACAAGAAAAACCTTCACCAAAACAAGAAAACGCAGAAGGAGATAAACCATTCTCCTTAAAGTTCTCTCCTAAAACTTTTGAAATAAAAGCATTTCTATTGGCAATCGTCATTTCCGTCGTCTTGCTGAGAAATGCAACAGCGTCGGCGTATCGGTGAAGCCGCACTAGGGATAAAACATTTTGTGTAGCATATTGTTCTGATTCGTCTCCAACTGTTAGCTGAGACTTATCTGAATAAAACTCAACATAAGCTAAGTATGCACATTTTTGATATAGAGAATCCAGCGTTTCTTTTGCGTCTTGAGATGAGGTGATTTCATCTTGAGAAGCAAGAAACCACATTGCGTATTCTCTCTGCAAAATGGTGTAATGAGGCGTATCCAACTGAAAAATCTGGAACAGTAGCACAAATTGTTCCTCGGTTTCCGTTGTAACGTTACCGACTCTTTCTTTTTCTCTGTTATAGAATGTATCGCTGTAATTCCTCCAACCAACCAACTTTTCCTCAGCAACTTCGGAAATGGCATCTGAGTTAATGTCAGGCTGTATTACCAGCGCGATAAAAGAGGCAAGTGCATATATTCTTCTATCATCAATTGATAGATCGCAAACTTGCGCAAACGAGTTAATAAGCATATTCTGCTTGTCTATACGGGTTAAACTCTTGGACGAAGGATAGCGAAGAATCTCATCTATAGAAGTATGTTGCTCATGAATTACAATCCACGACAAAAGCTTTAAAAAATCTGTTGGGAGAATACTATCCTTACTGAAATTCCCCCAAATAAGCGCAATACAACGCTGAAGAAGCTGAGTGTTAACTCCCTCGGATAACAGGCGAACAACAAACTGCTCGTTCAGATCGGTATAGTCATAATACAGTTTAACAGTTCGCCATTCTAGTGATTCATGATTCGGATCCCAAATCGAGATAACTCGAGCTGCCTTCTCCAGTTTACCGTATTCAAAAAACACAGAAACAATATTTGTTCTAATATTCTTTGGCAACATTTCAATTTTCGCCAAGTAACGATCTATAACATTTAGAACCTCCTCGAAAGCCCCGATTCGTAGATCATCAGTCAGTTTCGGACCAGATGTTGAATGCTTCAAATCCTTGACGATTTGACAATACTCACTCACAATTTTCTGGATAGATGTAGTAGAGTTTTGAACAAATGCTCTGAGGATAAAGAAATGGGGGAATAGAGCATTCTCACAAACAACAAACCGCCCACTAATCCCCGCATAGTTGTTATTCAGCGAGTTTTGATGTCCGAGAGAATTAAGCAGCTTTGCAGCCAAAGCACGATCATCAGGATAATCAAATCCTGCAACAGTTGTTTCACAACACTGTTCTAGAATATAATCGGTAAACACACCATCGTGCTTCCATTTTTTTATAAATTCAATGGTGGTAGAGCAATAGAAAACTTCCCTCTGAAAAGAGTTCAAGATAATCTTTTCTTCGTTGCCTGGATAAAGCAATCTATTGGCCGCAGCAAGCGCTCTTTCAAGTTGTTCTACAGGAAGGTTTTGGGGAGGGCAATCCCTAAAATCACTACTTGATAATGCTTCTGCATACAGTCCAGCTTCAAATAATCTGTTGAATGCATCAAACAACATGATAGATCTAGTGCTATCACGATTGTCCTCTGAACTCCTCTGCGGAAAATGTATGTGATTTTCAAAAGGATTGTTTCCTTTTTCTACTATTACACCTGGATATGTCTTTCCTTCAATTGTAACATTCTTCAACAGAGTATATTTTGTTAAATACTTTTCCAAAAACAATGCAACACTGTCTGCATAATCTCTAAAAGTTGCAAGTCCGCATTGCTTTGCAATTAGAGGAAAACTCGACGCCAAAAGATACTTCTGCTTGGCTAATTCAACCGATAGTCTTTCATCAATTGCAGCCAAACATCTTTCAAGTGATTCATTTTCAACTGTATTTGCTGTTTCCTTGTAGCCGACTCGGCAAATTACAACCTCATCAGTTGAAATTGAAATAGAGTTGCATTCTTTTCGGGGTATAGACCGTAATATAACGATCGGGAAAGAATAATCGATTGCTGGATGCTCTAACCCCGTTTTTGCGTTCATTATTTTTCCCGAAACAGAAAATAGAACAAGGTAAATGTTGCTTTTAGTGTTGAGTGAAAAATCCTCGGGGACAGTGTTAACGAGTGTGGGATTAAAAATAACAGATAAGTCATTATTGTCAGTTACTGCTTCTCCGAATCCGGGATTGATGAATCCCATTCGGCTGTTGCAAAAACTAATTACACCAACACGGCTATTAGTTTCTGGTATGTCAAAACCCACATCGTTTAACAGCGATGCATAATTAATTCTTTCAGCCATAATGCCATCAGACGAAGTTGCTACGCCGTCCTTTTCAATTCTCAGAATAACTCCAGGTATTGTTTTCCCGTTATGGGAGTAGTTGGTTTCGTAACGAAATGAATCGGCAAGATACAGCTTAACAAACTCACTTACACCGGAAGCGTATCTTTGTACATCCTTTGTTCCAAGGACTTCATACAAATATCGCGGGAACTCTGAAGAATAGGCAAATCCCTGTTTTTTGATTTCGTTCTCAATTAGGATGCTTAATTCAGATAGTGCATTTTCGTCAAGTTCTCTTATCGCTGAAGTGGCAGATTTACTAGTTTCTGCATTCTCGATATAAGATGTCGCTTTCATAACTGCAAATCCATCTTCTATGGCAAGAAATAAACACTGCTTTTTTGAATGCGTTAACAGTATTTCGACCGGAGCAGAATAATCGATCGTCGGTTGCATTTCACCTGTCTTAGCGTTCATAGTCATGCCACCAGCCACATAACGAACGAGATACACATTTTTTTGGGCATTTATATTGCCATCAACGCCGCTTATCAAAGCTAAGGAGGGATCGAAAATTACAATCTCAGAATGGATGTATTCAATTCTTTGATCATATCCATAATTATAAAATGCCGGCTTAATACACGCAAATGATTTTGAAAACAAGGTAAGAACACCATACGAATAATTCAACGCAATATCATATGATGCACTCTTGACGTTTAAATCCACTAAAGAGATTCTCGTTTCAAAGGTATTACGTTCAGGCATGTTTACAATACTATCCATTATAAAGACCTCCCGTTATAGTTGAGTGCCAATACTAATCATCTCAATTAGAGCAATAAATCGCTTAGGTACTCCCTTATTTCAACGTCAAGCTGCTCTTTGGATTTCGTAAACGGCTGCAGATTGGCCGCCCATGCTCTGCCTGGATGGAACCAGTCCCAAGAAGGCGTCATCATACTGCTGCGACCGCGACCTGGCGCGTGATTTCCAAAACCTTCAAGCAGACAGTTCCACACGGGCTTAAACCGCTCGATTACCATGGACTCTGCAAGCGGAATCCATATATCGTCTACCGCAAGAAAACGGTAGCGGAAATCAGCAAGATTCAGATTCGTAGCTGCGTCGATAGACTTCGCATGATCGTTGAGCCGCTTATATAACGCCGTCCCAGGATCGACGTCTTCTCCCTGACCGCCTTTTCTCGCGCCTTCCGGCACGGCCTTGCCCACATAGATAGGACAAAGGAACTGGTCATTTTTGTTGACGTCAGCCAACGCGGCATATGCGGAAAAATCCCCAATATAGTAGAGCGCATACACGCCGGCGCCGATGAATCTGCTCGGAGGCAGCGGTTGAACATCCTGCGCAAGAAGCGCCTCGGCAACCTGCTCACCGAGATGGCGCTTGTCCAACGGGTTATAAGGGGTCAAGACTGGAATGTCCTCTGTGTTATTTCTCGGTGCCATTCTTTTTCATCCTTTCCATTTGATCGTAGACCGATTTGCCGACTGCGGCCGCGAGCTTGACGGGGACGGCGTTTCCAATCTGGCGCATACTTTCGGTCCAAGATGCGCTGAACAGATAATCATCGGGGAATGTCTGTATCCGTGCGCTTTCCCTTACTGTATAATAACGGATGCTTCCATCATCAAGCACGACTGTATTTTCGCCACCGGGGACGCCATGCGCCCCGGCTTTTATTGTTTTTGAGGGTTCATCCATGATACTGCCGGAGTGACCAGCATAGATCCTGGCGCCGGGTCTGTGTTCATGATTGCGGAAAACGGAGGTATCATACGGCTTTGTCGGATCGGGAAGATCGCCGATGGCATCCCTTACCGTCCTCCAACGCTGAATCGGGCATATTCCTTCTTCAACCGATTTTTGAATCATCCTTAGTTTTTCTTTTGTAAGCGGAGACTCCGCAGGGACTTTAATCCCATGCTCTTCCCAGTAATCTTTCGATATCCACTTGGAATAAAGTAAAGCTTCCTGTGAATAAGCGGGCTCCGGGAAAGCCCAACTTGCGTTGAAGTCGCTTCGGAAACCAACAATGATAACACGATGCCGAATCTGAGGAACGCCATAGTCGGCTGCGTTCAGCAAGCGAAAAACAACATTGTATGCAAGACCGTCTTCCGTGCCTGCAGTATGGTGCTTTTCCAGCAGAGCAAGGTGCTCCAACCAGGTCATGTCAGTGCCTTTGGTAATATCGGGATGCTGAAGCTGTAGAAGTATGTAGTTAAAGTACTCGCTGAGCGACTTGCGCAGCAACCCGCGTACGTTTTCAAAGATAAAGACTTTCGGTCTTACCTCCCTGACGGCGCGAACCGCCTCCGGGAACATATCGCGCTTATCATTGTATGCCTGATGCTTTCCTCCAAGGGAAAACGGCTGACACGGCGGTCCGCCGGCAACAAGCTGAATCTTTCCTGTGTAGCCATCATAATGAACCGTTCGCACATCAGTCTGGTACACCTGCCATTCCTTGATGGCAGGATACCCGTTTTGAATGTTGAACTTCAAATTACCACAGGAATCCTTATCCCATTCATAAAGAGCCGTATGATTGAACCCGGACAGCTGAAGTCCGAGAGCGAGACCTCCGGTCCCGCTGAAGAGTTCAATTGAGTCCATCATAAGCCTTTTCCTTTCTATCGCTTTCTCGTTGCATCTATCATATCTAGTTGTTCCCGCACTATTCTCATTTGATATTGTTTATCGTATATGAGCTTCCGCTTCCTTGGGCGAGGGAACAACTTCCATGACGTCTCCTATGTCAACCTGGAGGGCATTACACCCCTTAACAACAACTTCCATACTGACAAATTCATCTTTTGCAAGTTTGGTTATGGATGAGGAGCTCAGTCCTGCCGCTTCTTGGAGGTCTTTTTTCTTCATTTCTCTGTCTATCAGCAGCTTGAACAGCTTCTTGTATGTTACACCCATTAATGAGCCCTCTCTTTCTTCTTGATCATTACGGAACGTGCCGTAATCCGCTTACTCGACTTTACTTCGACATTATAACAGAAAAATCTTGCATTTACAAGATTTTTCTGTGAATTGCAGAGGAAATATTTTTGAACAAGGCAAAATGCTTTTCTTTATAGTGTGAGATCTCTCAATGGATAGGCTATATGCCTCTCTGCGGTTATAGCTTTTCCGCTCTCTCCCGGATTGCCCGGATGCACTCCTCGTAGTAGACGGCAACCGCAGTCGGATACATCTCCATGAGCTCGTCGGACAACTCGTCAAGGTCCTCGTCAGTGATGGCAGCGGTACGCTTGACGGATGCGATCATACCACTGCGCATTTCTTCCGGGTCAAGGTGAAACTCGCGGGCAAGCCCCGGAATGTTGAAGTCCTCTTTTTCGGTGAACCACTTGAACTGTTGCAGCGGTCGACGGAGGAAATCGACCATTGCCTCTTCCCGCGCTCTGAGGATAAGCCGCATATCCACGATGTTGAATCCTTCGGAGAAATCGTAGGAGTAGATGTGTTCGTCGTTACAGCTTAACTGAATCGCATCGTCAAGCCGAAGCAGCAGGCAAAGCGCAAACTGGGAAATGAGATCACGCTTCATTTCCTCTGACAGGTTCTCTGTTTTGAAATTGCGAAGTCCATCCAGATACTCGATGGCGACAGCGTATTTGGTGGTAAATGCCCTGTTGGGGCTGAGAAGATACGCTTTCGGCGCTGGAACTCCCATACGCTCCGCCAGCCAACAGGCGACATACTCGTTCGCGGCGTTATGCGGACAGGTATGCTTTACGATGTACTTCTTACCCGTCGCTTTATGTGTGGCCATGAGGAGCGGTCCAGACATACCAACTGTAAAGCCCGGCCGGTTTACGACCCTCACGTCCTTATACGGCTCATATTTGAACTCAGATGAATCAAGCATTTTCTGTTACCTCTATCAAATAATGGCGTCATCCATATAGTCGACAAGCTCACCGTGTATCTCTCTGATTCTGGAAATCTGAATCGATTGACCGTTTGACCTGCCGTTCTCCGCCTGGAAGATGACCTTACCCTCAATGGCGTCGATTTTCTTGACTTTTCCCGTGTACTCCGCATAGCTGCCACCGGATTTAAGTGCGTCCGGCACGAAATACACGACAGATATTTCGGGGTGATGCCTGTCCTCAATCACGTCGGCGATCAGCCCCAGCTTCTGATTCAGCACGTCCATTTCGTTCTCGGAGAGGGGCGCTTCATCTTCGGTCAGTCTCGCTTCTTCTTTCACCATTTCATCGTAGCCCACGAGTGCGGCGAAGGGTGCAAACTGAGAGGCGCGGTCGTAGAGGGACATATGGTTCCGGTTCTCCGCCTGGTGGTGCGGCAAATCGATGATGTCCGCATATACCACTCTGGGATCGTCATTTTTGACCGTCATACCGCTCACCTCACTCCGCTTTGTGCCCGCCGACCTGTCCGTTGCGTTCTATCGTAGTTGCGCCTTCCTGCAGGTTCATTCCCTTGAGGACGGCGTTCTTTCCGTATCTGCTCTGTAGATAGAGCGTCGCCTGCTGCAGTTTGCGCTCCCGTTCATCGGCGGCGGCTTCTTCCGCCCGTTCCCTCTGCATGGTATCGTAATCGACAAACAGACTGAGCTGCTCCGGCTCTTCTGCGGGAACAGCGGATTCAGAGATAAGACCGCAGGCGGCGATATTGACCCTGCGAATCAGCAGATCCGGGTCCACGACCTTCGTGTACAGTTCCATAACGGTATCCATGATCTTCCGCGTGGAACTCGTGTATTTCTTAAGGTTCTCGGTGCCGTGCGCATGGCTCGGATGCGGCCTTCCGTAGGAATCGGCTGAGACCTTTCCGGCATATGCTTTTCCCGTCTTTGCCACGGCGTAGACCGTATCCTTCATGGTCTTGCCCGAAGCCATAACTTTCAGGCTTTCTCTGTCATAGCCGATGGTCAGCACCATCTGCTTCGTGACCAGTTTTTTCTTTACGAGATCAAGAACGAGCAGCTCCGTCATTTCCCGGACAATCAGCCGCCCTTTATCGAAATCATAGGGTTCCTTCAGCACCTGCCCGGAGGAGAGGGAGTTTGTGCTCGGTCGATATGCCTTGATATACTCAATCGTCGTCGGCTCCCATCCCCAGGCGTGATCGATCAGCAGTTCGGCGTTTATGCCGAACGCTTTATACAGCTTCGCTTCCTCCTGTGGGTTCAGAGAAGCCCTCGCCACGTCGCCCATCGTGTAAAGACCGAGTTTTTCGAGCTTGCTGCTGTATCCGTGACCGACCCGCCAGAAATCCGTAAGCGGACGGTGACACCAGAGCAGTTCACGGTATTTCCGCTCGTCCAGCTCGGCGATCCTGACGCCGTCTTTGTCGGCGGGGACGTGCTTTGCGACGATGTCCATCGCCACCTTGGCGAGGTAGAGGTTCGTACCGATCCCTGCCGTAGCCGTGATGCCCGTTGTATAGAGAACCTCTCGGATCATGGTCATCGCAAGCTCGTGGGCGGTGAGATGATAGGTGGCAAGATAATGCGTCGCGTCGATAAACACCTCGTCAATGGAATAAACGTGAATGTCCTCCGGCGCGATATACTTCAGATAGATCGAGTAAACTTTTGTGCTGTATTCCTCGTACAGCTTCATCCTCGGAGGGGCGACATAGTAGGACAGCTCCAGGGAGGGGTCGGCGACAAGCGTCGGTGCGTCAAAGGATGTGGAGGAGAAGCGGTATTTTCCGTCCCCGCCTTTGCGGATATGTCCGCTTTTGATAGCGACGTTGAGCCGTTCACAGTTTACTTCCTTTACGCGCTGTACGACATCGAAGATCCTCGCACGCCCGGAAACGCCGTGGGCTTTCAGCGAGGGCGAAACGGCAAGGCATATCGTTTTCTCCGTTCTGGATGAATCGGCAACTACGAGGTTTGTGGTCAGAGGATCGAAATGACGCTCGACACACTCAACGCTTGCGTAAAAACTTTTCAGATCGATTGCGATGTAAGTGCGTTCCAAAGAGCGTCATCTCCTTTGCGGTTTTTATCTCATGTTGCTACGGGGCATTCCACGAACCAGCGGCCGACACGGGCGGCGAAAAGCTCGCTCGTTTTCTCGAAGAAAAGGTGCTTCTCCATACCCTGAATCACCACGGTATAGCAGTCGCCAGTTCGTCCCTTGCCGAGCGTCGAGGCGGGACGGAAGTCTTTGACCGCGTCTATCTTGAACGTTCGTCCGTCAGACCATGTGATCATGCGCGGCAGCATATAGCCCGTGGAATCAAAGTCTGAATTCACTTTTACATATACTTTTTCCATCTGCTGTCGCATAACGGGTCTCCCTGTTTACCAGCCTCCGAACACCCTGTCAAACGTCGGCAGTTCCACCGACGGTACGTTATAGATCCGGACGGTCATGGCCTCATATTTGTAATCGACGATGAATTCCAGCACGCCGAATTCTCTGGCGATCTCCGGCGTGGAAAGGCAGCAGCCGGAGTTGGAGATATCCTGCGCCTGCTCCTGCAGTTCCGTGTACATGTGGGCAAGCTCCTTCTGATAGGCAGCCATACGGCGGATACGGTTTTCGGGAGATCCGTTGGCGACTACAATTTCATAATGCCTGCGGTAATCCTCAACCGCCCGCTCGAAGGATTCCACGCTTTTAATGTACGCCTGCACGTCCGCGCTGTCGTGTCCGACCATTTCCAGAAAGGCGTCGGTTTCGATCATGACGTCGGCCGCGCCGATGTTGGCGTCACGCTCCGTCCACGCGACCATATGGCGATCCTGAAAGGAGTCGGCGTGTGCTCCGTCCCGCAGGAAGCCGGGAATGTCGAGATGGGTGCAGGTGCCGTGAAACGCCTCATGGAAGGAACCGAACACATACTGCTGTTTGCTCAGATTTTTGTTGACGCCGTAATACACGGTGCTTTTTCTTCTCGTGATGAATCCCGGCAGGCTCTCTTCGGGGTCCATATAGATGAATCCCATATAGGCAAGGACGTCGTCGGGTCTGCGTGAACCGGCGCCTCTGATGATGCGATCCATCTTCTTCAGATACTCAATTTTTACTTACATCACCTCCGTCGAGGAGTACTCCATAATAAGGATAGCAGAACTGCTGTCCCTTTTATTGGACTTATTCGTCATCCTCGGAGTCATCCTCGCGGGCGGCAGCTCTGTCATACATTTCAGTGTCGACGGCGTCCATGATGCCGTCAACCTCCGACCGCATGGCGGCGGTTTTGCTTTCCCATTCGGGAGTGCGGAACTTGTTGGGAGTGAACTTCTGCTTGGCGCGGATCTCGGCGTCAACAAGAACCTTTCTCATTACGGAGATAAAGTCAAGCTGATCCTCGGCGGAAAGAGTGCCGCCGGCAAGGAGCGCGTTCGTGCCGTCAAGATAGACCTGCGCCGAATCGGCGGAGCGTTTTCCGAACAGCCTGCCCATGTCGTCTATGGCTTTCGCCTTCTCCATCTCGGCGTCGGGGTTTTCAACGCCGAGCAGCTCCTCAACAGTCATGCCGAAGGTCTGAGCCATTTTGACGGCGGTGTCCGCATACGGGATACGGATTCCCTTTTCATAGTTTACGATTGTGCTGGGTGCGATGCCGCAGATCTCACCGAGCTGCTGTCGGGTCATCCCGTGCTGCTTGCGCAGACCGATCAGCCTTTCACCGAATTCCTCGTAGGGGACGTTTTTGTCGGCTGCCATAATGATACCTCCTCATTTTATACGCCCGTGTTCTTTTGAGCCTGTTTGCCACGAGCGCCTTTCTCAATGGCGGACTACGTTTGTGACGGAAGTTTGGATAAAATTCACGAAAGTGTAGAAATGCTATTGACAAAATCACGCTCGTGATGTATATTAATAGCACTATGTCACTTTCGTGACTTTCTGATTCGGATTATACACCAACTTCACGTTCGTGTCAATACCAAATTAGCACGAATATGAAAATATTTTTGAAGAATGAGGATAATCGTGACTTGCGCAGACGAAAACGAGGTGGTTGGCAGATGAAAAACAGGTCGGATGAAATCAGGATGCCGAGGAACGGCGCCAAGATCGGAGAACGGGTCATGCGCGGAGCGGAACCCGTCGCCCTGGTCAAGCAGGGAGAGAAGCGCGACACGCTTTCGCTTGAGGAGTTTGCGGAAGCGTTATACGGACCGGGAACACAGTGCATGGTGATCCCGCCGAAGAACAAGAAGTGATCCCCATAACGGATAGACCGGCATCCCGTCAGAGGGACAGAACGGAACGATAGCGGGTCATCCGGGGAAACCCTGCTCGGGTATAGAGCATTACTGTTCGCAGGAGCTGTCCGACGGGGTCATCCCCGGACAATTGAGATAAGCCGGAGCAGTCAGAGAATACGGAAGGCGCACAGCCTTTCCTCTCTGATTGCTCCGGCTTTTTCTGTTTTTTTACCCTCGACCGTCAGTTTCGGGCTTCTCCCGTGGCTACCCTGTAGAGGCAGCTCTCCATTTCGGTAACAGGCGGTCTGACCGCTGTTGTATAAAAACAATATTTCAATGCCTGATTACGTATAAGGGCAAAGGATACATATATCGGACGAACCGCTTCGGCGGCGAAGGTGCGATATGGAGTACCCTTTCTTCCTTATACCCTTTTTGCAGGCGGTAAGGTCGGAGCGGCTCCAGAAGCACTCCGACCTTTATCTGTATCCGATGACCTTTTCCCGGAAATCAGGGGAAAGGACAATCAATGAGATTCAAAAAGACAAGAAGCGACAACAGAGGCACCTACACGTTCCGTTTTGATGACGGGACAAGCGTTACCCTCCGTCCCGGCGAGGACGGCGTGACCTAGGCGGACATCAAAGTCCTGCATTCGCTGGACGATGCCGAAGTGTACAGTAACATCAAAAACAGCCGCCCGCCGATGACGGAAGCGGAAAAAGCGGCAAAAAAGAAATGGGAGGCAGCTCACCCCGGCGAACGGTATCCTGCAAACTGGAACCTCTCCTTTGACTACATCGCGGGGGATGACGACGAAGACGGCTCGGACAAGAGCCGGGTTCTCGCCGAGACCGCAGCAACGCCGGATTTTGAAGACGAGACCGAGAATGAGATGATCCGTCGCATTCTCTGGTTTCTGACCGGCATCCAGCGGGAGGTCTACCGATTGGTCAGGCTTGAAGGATACACCCAGACCGAAGCGGCAGCTCTCCTGGGGACAAGCATTCCGAACATCAATAAGCATCTGAAAAAGGCGATGGAGCGCATCGAAAAGCAGAAAGAAAAAATGTGACTTTTTTCGGGCGGGGTTAAAATCCCGCCCATTTCCTTTGACTGTGACCTGTAAGGCAGAAGCCCTTACGGAAAGCGAGGTGACCGAATGGCAATGAAGCACAGAATCACCATCAATGTCACTGATCCGAACGGCAGAAAGGCTACGGTCCTGCGAGGCGCAGTCAGGAGGCTCCCTGAACGACTCGTGAATTCCTCTTCGGGGATTTTACGCAGGTTTACCTCCTCTCACCCGGACAGACGGTCGAATCCGTGAACATCAGTGAAATCAGGGAAGGAGGTAAAACCGATGTCAAAAATGAGTCAACTTGCGACGGAAATTGAGGAGCTGCGGCACTGCGGAGAAATCCTTATCGGTATTTCCGATTCGCTGCGAGATCTGTTCAGCGGCGATGAGAAGCCCGCGAAGACGAAGCAGACCGCACAACCCGCAGAACCCGAATCGAAGCAGCCGGAGCCGGAAAAGAAGGCACCCACGCTTGCCGACATCCGCGCTCTGCTTGCCGAAAAGTCGAGGGACGGCTTCACGGCGCAGGTCAGAGCCATCATTACGGCGCACGGAGCAAACAAGCTCTCCGAGATCGACCCCTCGGAGTTCCCGGCGATCATGAAGGAAGCGGAGGTGCTGGGCAATGGGTAAACACGCGCTGCTTTCGGCGTCAGCCAGCCATCGCTGGCTGAATTGCCCGCCGTCCGTCCATCTCAGCGAGGGTATTTCCGACAAAGACAGCGAGTATGCCTAGGAAGGAACCGACGCCCACAGTCTCTGCGAGTACAGGCTGAAAAAGCTGCTCGGTATGGATACGGTCGATCCGACAGAGCATCTCGACTGGTACAACGGCGAGATGGAGGAATGCGCCGAGAACTACGCTTCCTACGTTCTGGAGCTGCTTGAAAAGGCGAAGGAAACCTGCGCCGATCCCGTTGTACTTGTGGAACAGCGGGTGGACTTCTCCCGTTTCGTGGAGAACGGTTTCGGAACCGCCGACTGCATCATCATCTCGGACGGCGCGATGAATATCGTCGACTACAAGCACGGCAAGGGCGTGGAGGTGTTTGCGGAGAGCAATCCACAGATGATGCTGTATGCGCTCGGCGCTCTGGAGATCTTCGACGGCATCTACGATATCGACGAGGTTCAGATGACCATCTTCCAGCCGAGGATCGGTAACATCAGCGTCAGCGTGATGTCGAAGGATGCTCTGCTCGAATGGGCGAACGGAGAACTCACCGAAAAAGCCGCGCTTGCGTATGAGGGCGGCGGGGAGTTTGCCTGTGGCGACTGGTGCCGTTTCTGCAAGGCGAAGGTGGTCTGCAGGAAACGCGCCGAGGAGAACCTCAAGATGGCGCAGTATGATTTCGCTCCTGCAGATACGCTGGATGAAACGGAGATCGCCGCCATCCTTGACCGTGCGGACGAGCTCGCCGCCTGGGTGACCGACGTGAAGGACTACGCCCTTTCACAGGCTTTGCAGGGTATCCGCTATCCCGGATACAAGGTGGTTGAAGGCCGCTCGGCAAGGAAGTACACAAATGAGGACGCGGTCGCTCAGGTCGTGAGCGGCGCCGGGTACGATCCCTATACCCACAAAGTCCTCGGACTGACCGAGATGCAGAAGCTGCTCGGCAAACAGAAATTCAACGAACTCCTCGCGGCGTTCATCGTAAAGCCGCAGGGCAAGCCGGTCCTTGTGCCGGACACAGACAAAAGGCCGATCATGAATACGGCAAAAGACGATTTTAAGGAGGAAAATTAAATGTCAAACTTCAGCAATCCCACCAAGGTTATCACCGGACCCCAGACCAGATGGTCTTACGCAAACGTGTGGAATCCCAAATCCATCAACGGCGGCGCACCGAAGTATTCGGTCAGTCTCATCATCCCCAAGAGCGACGTCAAGACCGTCGAGAAGATCAGGGCGGCCATCCAGGCGGCTTACGAGGAGGGCGAAAGCAAGCTCAAGGGCAGCGGCAGATCCGTGCCTCCGCTCTCCGCGCTCAAGACCCCTCTGCGTGACGGCGACCTCGAAAGGCCCGACGACGAGGCGTACAAAAACGCTTACTTCGTCAACGCCAACAGCGCGACCGCTCCCGGCATCGTGGATGCGGACAGACAGCCCATCCTCGATACCTCCGAGGTTTACAGCGGCGTTTACGGCCGAGCCAGCATCAACTTCTACGCCTTTAACTCCAACGGTAACAAGGGTATCGCCTGCGGACTGAACAACCTTCAGAAGATCCGTGACGGCGAGCCCCTCGGCGGCAAGAGCCGTGCGGAGGACAACTTCGCAACGGATGACGACGAGGATTTCCTCGGCTGACGGAAACAACGGGAGCGGCGGCGGGGTTCGCCCTGCCGCCATCCTTCGCATGGGAGGACGGTGACAATGAAATCACTGAGTATAGATATCGAGACCTACAGCAGCGTCGATCTCGCCAAATGCGGCGTTTACAAATATGCGGAGTCGCCGGATTTTGAGGTGCTGTTGTTCGGATACGCCGTCAACGGAGGCGAAGTCAACGTGGTCGACCTGACTGCCGGGGAAACGATCCCCGCCGACGTCCTTGACGCTCTCACGGATGACCGGGTGGCGAAGTGGGCGTTCAACGCACAGTTCGAGCGGGTGTGTCTGTCGCGCTTTCTGTCCGACCTCGGCATCAGTCTCGATCCGTTCCATGACAGGCATCCGCTCTCAACGGAATGCGCCCGGTTTCTGAATCCAGAAGGCTGGCGCTGCTCCATGGTCTGGGCTGCGACGCTTGGTCTGCCGCTCTCCCTTGAGGGCGTCGGCACGGTGCTGGGACTTGAAAAGCAGAAGCTGACCGAAGGGAAAGAACTCATTCGGTATTTCTGCGTTCCATGCAAAGAAACCGCTGCAAACGGAGGCAGGACCCGCAATCTGCCGGAACACGACCCGGAAAAATGGGCTCGTTTCAAGGCATACAACGTGCGCGATGTGGAAACGGAGATGGGCATTCAGCAGAAGCTCATCAATTTCTCCGTATCGCCGGATATCTGGGAGGAATACCACATCGACTAGGAGATCAACGACCGGGGCATCGGCATCGACATGGAGCTTGTCAGACAGGCGATCCGCATGGACGAGCAGTCCAAAGAAAAGCTGACCGCCGCCATGAAGAAGCTGACAGAACTCGACAATCCCAACTCCGTGGCGCAGATGAAACAATGGCTCTCGGAAAACGGCATGGATGTCGACTCTCTCGGTAAAAAGGAAGTCGCCGCAATGCTGAAGGACTGTCCCGAAGAACTGCGTCCCGTACTGACGCTCCGGCAGCAGCTCGCCAAATCATCGGTAAAGAAATACACGGCCATGCAGAACGCCGTCTGCGCCGACAGCCGTGCGAGAGGAATGTTCCAGTTTTACGGAGCCAACCGAGCGGGGCGGTTCGCCGGAAGGATCATCCAGCTGCAGAACCTTCCGCAGAACCATCTGCCGGATCTGGCGGAAGCCCGCTCCCTTGTCCGGGCCGGCGATTATTCGGCGGTAGAGATGATCTACGAGGATGTCCCCGACACGCTTTCACAGCTGATCCGCACGGCGTTCGTCCCTCAGAAAGGCAGACTGTTCTATGTGTCCGATTTCTCCGCCATAGAGGCGCGGGTCATCGCGTGGCTCGCCGGGGAAAACTGGCGTATGGAGGTCTTCAAGGGCGGCGGCGACATTTACTGCGCGTCCGCGTCGCAGATATTCAAGGTTCCCGTTGAGAAAAACGGCATCAACGGAAATCTGAGGCAGAAGGGTAAAATCGCAGAACTCGCTCTCGGCTACGGCGGCTCGGTCGGCGCACTCAAAGCGATGGGCGCTCTTGACATGGGCCTTTCCGAGGACGAGCTTCAGCCGCTGGTCACAGCGTGGCGCGAATCCAATCCGAAGATCGTGCAGCTCTGGTGGGACGTTGACCGCTGCGTCAAAGCCGCCGTGAAGAACCATTCCGTATCGGAGCTTCACGGGTTGAAGTTTGAGTGCCGGAGCGGGATGCTTTTCATCACACTGCTGTCCGGCAGGAGGCTTGCGTATGTCAAGCCCCGTATCGGTGAGAATCGCTTCGGCGGCGAATCTGTGACTTACGAGGGCGTCGGCAGCGTGAAGAAATGGGAACGGCTGGAAAGCTACGGTCCCAAGTTCGTGGAGAACATCATCCAGGGGCTTGCCAGAGATATTCTCTGTTACGCCATGCGGACGCTCCGCTGCTGCGACATCGTCGCTCACGTCCACGACGAACTGATCATCGAAGCGGACGGAAGGATGTCGCTTGAAGTCCTCTGCGAACAGATGGGCAGAACGCCGCCCCGGGCGGAGGATCTTGTCCTCCGCGCCGACGGCTATACGACGGAATTTTACAGGAAGGACTGAGGAGCATGAACAAATACAACTCCGAGGGATATCCCGATCCGACTGCATACGGCGCTCTTTCAGCCATCGAACAGGAAGAAAAGAAAGCGGCACGGGCGGCGAGGTACCGTCCGCTCGTGTACATATGCAGTCAGTTTTCGGGCGACGTCCCCGGCAACACGCAAAAGGCGATCCGCTACAGCCGCTTCGCCGTTGACAGCCACGCCATTCCCATTGCTCCGCATCTGCTGTTTCCGCTTTTCATGGATGAAGAAACGGAGCGCGACCTCGCCATGTTCATGGATATGGTCATTCTCGGCAGATACGAGGAACTGTGGGTTTTCGGCGGAATGGTATCGGCCGACATGAAAGCCGAGATCGACAAGGCGAAAAGGAAGAACATGACTGTTCGTTATTTTACCGATGATCTGAAGGAGGTGACGCCGTGAACGCCTCATTTTCACTCCCCATATGGGTGGCAAGGTGCTGCGGCAACAGGACGAACTGCGTCTATCCCGACAGCTATACGGTGACAGACGTGGATACCCTCAAGAAGCTGGTGTCGAAAGACCACACCTTCATCTGCTTCAAAAATAACTACCGCAGCGAAGAAAACTTCAAGCATACCGATACCCTTGTGGTGGACTGCGACAATACGCACTCCGACGATCCGAAGGACTGGGTCACGAAGGATGACATCATCGAAGAGTTCACCGACGTGGCGATGCTCCTCTACACGAGCCGCAATCACATGAAACCGAAGGACGGCAAAGCGCCGAGACCCAAGTACCACATCATCTTCTTCGTTGACAGGATCACCGACCCGGAAACCTACAAGCGGCTGGTCAAACGGGTGCAGGAGGTCTATCCCTACTTCGACACCAAGGCGCAGGACGCCGCGAGGTTTTTCTACGGCAATCCCGACGCCGAGGTCTATGTGCAGCCCGGTATCATCAACCTCTCCATGTTCTTCGACGAGGACGGCTTTGCACACATGGATCAGGAGATACGGGAAGGCAGCAGGAACGCCACGATGTTCCGGTGGGCAGTACGCTCCATGAAACGCTATGGGAATACGGAAGAATCCAGAAAGTGTTTTTATCGGCAGGCGGAAAGATGCGTCCCACCGCTTGATGACTCGGAACTTAAGACCATCTGGCGCAGCGCGTCCAAGTATTACAAGCGGATCGCAAGCCAGCCCGACTACATCTCCCCGGAGGTTTACAACGCGAAAAGTCCCATCCGCTGGGAAGACCCAATTCCTTTCAGCAGATACACGATGGCGAGGTTCCCTGTTGAAGCTCTGCCTGATGATATCGCCGACTATGTGACCGCCGTTGCGGAGAGTACGCAGACGCCGGTCGATATGGCAGGCGTGGTCTCGATCTCCATGCTGTCGGTGTGTCTGCAGGGCAAATACCGCGTTCAAGGCAAAGCCGACTGGTTTGAACCGCTCAACACCTACGCTCTCGCCATCGCTCCTCCATCAGAGAGAAAGTCGGCGGTACAGCACATGATGCTCAAACCAATCAATGAGTACGAGTTTCAGTACAATCAGCGTAACGCCGCTCTCATTGAAAGCAGCAAAATGCAGAAGCGGGTGCTGGAACGCAGACAGAAGGCTTTGGAAGACCAGGTTGCGAAAGGAAAAGTCGACGCGGAGGAAATGGAAAAAATGGCTCAGGAGGTCGCCGATTTCCGGGAGGTTCTGCCGATGCAGCTCTATGTGGACGATATCACGACCGAGAAGCTGGTGTCGGTCATCTCCGTCAACCACGGCAGAGCGGCCCTGATCTCCAGCGAAGGCGGCATCTTTGATACCCTTGCCGGTATCTATACGAAGAACGTCAACATCGATGTGATGCTGAAAGGGTACTCCGGCGACCCCATCCGCGTTGACCGTATCGGCAGAGAAAGCGAGAGCATTATGAATCCCGCTCTGACCATCCTTCTGATGGCGCAGCCGAATGTGATCTCCGAGGTTCTGAACAACACGACCTTCCGTGGCAGAGGCCTCACAGCCCGCTTCCTCTACTGTATGCCCGTATCCTTTGTCGGCAGCCGACGCTTTCAGTCCAGGCCCGTTCCCGACGAGGTCTACCACAGATATGAGCGCTGCGTCATCAATCTTCTGGAAGACGAATACCCGGAAAAGCCAGAGACGATCACGCTCTCGGACGATGCGGAAAAAATGCTGATCGCTTTCGCAGAGGAGATCGAACCGAAACTCGTATCGGATTATGCGGAACTCGCTGACTGGGCGGGCAAACTCATCGGCAATACGCTCCGTATCGCAGGGCTTCTCTGCCGTGCGGGAACACATCGGAGCCATGAGTTCCTGGACGTGGCGGAACCGCTCACGGTGGACGGAAGAACGATGGAGAACGCCATTCGGCTTGGGCGGTATTTCCTGAATCACGCACAGGCTGCCTACTCGGTGCTGCCGGAGGACACGATGTTCAAACAGGCAGGCCGCATCCTCACAATGCTAAAGGAACGGCACCTGCAGGAGTTCGACAGACGCGCCGCGATGCGGTACTGCCGCACGTTCAGAACGGTTCAGGAGATACAGCCCGTTCTGGATTTCCTCGATGACTACGGATATATCGCAAGGCAGCCGGAGAAAACCGTAAGTCCGGGCAGACCTCCTCTTCCGAAGTACAGTGTGAATCCGTGGGTCGAGAGCAGCTTTTGTCCTTTTGTCACACAATTGTCCGAGAAGCCGTGACAGTCAAAAGCCCTTATAAAATCAGCGTTTTCGAGTTTTGTCCTTTTTGTCCGAAACCTTAAGATAAACAAAATCAAACTATTTATTTATATACAGGTATTTACCCCTCTCTCCACCAACAGACACGGGGACAAATGTGACAAAAGGACAAAACCCTGAAAAGCCAGTAAAACAGGAGGTTTTCAATGAACACGATCATTATCAACGGCGCGGACAATATGGACAAAAGGTATCTGGCAAAGTGTCTGCGTCGTTTGAAGGAATGGGGCGCACCTTTGCATGGTTGGTACTGTGCCGATGTCGTAGACGTCCGCGAGGACGACCCGGAAGCGCCTCTTTCCGAATGCGAACTCTGCGGGTGCGGCAACGTTCGCTATGAACACATTATGCAGCACGAGCAGTATTTCGAGTCTGTCACTGTCGGCTGCATCTGCGCCGGCATCATGGAGGGCGATATTCTCAGGGCCAGAGAGCGTGAACGCCTGATGCGGAACCGCGCGAAGCGCCGCAGGAATTTCGTCAGCAAAACATGGCGGCAGAGCGACAGATGCTACTATCGCCAGTACAGAGGTCAGCTTGTTTCAATCATCGACCACCACGGCAGTTATGCCGTCCATGTCGGAGGGAAAGTTGAGCTGACCTACAAAGGCAAAGTTATCCGTGACTTTCTTTCTGCAACCTATGCGGCGTTTGACCTCGCCGACCCCGTGGAGAAGATTCTATGAGAGAAAAAGTCATCGAACAGAAACTCGTAAAGGCGGTCAAGGCGGCAGGCGGCATCGCGCCAAAGCTCGTATCCCCCGACTTCGACGGGATGCCCGACCGCATGGTGCTGATGCCGGGAGGCCGGATCGGTTTTGTTGAGGTAAAGGCTCCCGGCGAAAAGCCCAGACCGCTGCAGACTTCAAGACACCGCCTTCTGCGGCGGCTGGGCTTCCGTGTGTATGTCCTTGACAACGCGGAGCAGATAGAAACCATCCAGCGGGAGATCGGAGGTGAAGCCGAATGAAGTTCATACCGCACGATTATCAGAAATACGCCATCGACTATATCGAGAAAAAACCGATATCGGCGATCCTGCTTGATATGGGTCTCGGAAAGACGGTCATCACGCTGACGGCTCTGAACGATCTGCTGTTTGACAGCTTCCAGATCCATAAGGTGCTTGTCATAGCGCCGCTCCGAGTCGCACGTCAGACCTGGAGCGACGAGATCGGTAAGTGGGATCATCTGAGCGGTTTGAGATACAGCATCGCGGTGGGTACCGAGAAGGAGCGGCTCGACGCCTTGAGGGCGAAAGCCGATATCTACATCATCAACCGCGAAAACGTGCAGTGGATGATCGACAATATCCGCTTTGACTTCGACATGGTGGTTGTAGACGAGCTTTCGTCCTTCAAGAACCATCAGGCGAAACGGTTCAGGAGCCTTATGAAGGTCAGACCGAAAGTCAAGCGCATTGTGGGGCTTACGGGTACGCCTACCGCAAACGGGCTGATGGACTTATGGGCGGAATTCCGGCTTCTGGATATGGGAGAGCGGCTCGGCCGCTTTATCGGGCAGTATCGAACGGCGTATTTCAAGCCCGACAAGATGAACGGACAGATCGTCTACTCCTACAAGCCTCTGCCGGGAGCCGAGAAACGGATATATGAGAAAATCTCGGATATCACGATCTCCATGAAGGCAACAGACCACCTGAAAATGCCGGAACTGGTCAGCACCAATCATATCGTCCGTCTGTCGGAGGATGAACGCCGAAAATACGACGATATGTGTGAAGACCTCGTTCTTCAGCTTCCGGGCGGTGAGATCACAGCGGCAAACGCGGCGGCGTTGTCCGGCAAGCTCTCCCAAATGGCGAACGGGGCGATATACACCGATACGCAGAAGGTGCTTAGTCTCCACGACCGCAAACTCGACGCCCTTGAGGACATCATCTAGAGTATGAACGGGAATCCGCTGCTTGTGGCCTACTGGTCCCGGCACGATTTTGACCGCATCAGCGGAAGGCTCCATAAACTGCATATCCCGTTTTCAAGGCTTGACACGGAGGCGAGTATCCGAAGGTGGAACGAGGGCGAACTGCCCGTCGCCCTTATCCACCCGGTGTCGGCGGGACACGGGCTGAATCTTCAAAGCGGAGGTTCTACGCTTGTGTGGTACGGGCTTACATGGTCGCTGGAACTGTACCAGCAGACCTTGGCGAGATTGTGGAGGCAGGGGCAGAACGCGAAAACCGTCGTCGTGCAGCACATCGTGACCGAGAACACTATTGACGAGCGGATTTTGAAAGCCCTCCAGAAGAAGGACACCACACAGGCGGCGTTAATTGAGGCAGTCAAGGCAAATCTGAGACAATGAGAGTCAATCCGAGGAAAATAAACACCCCGGAGGTATGGCTGTGACAGCAAAAGAATTTCTGAATCAGGCTTACAGGCTGAATGAACTGATCGACTCGGACGTGGAGGAGCTGGAAAGGCTCCGAGATCTGGCGACAAGAATATCAGGACCGAATTTCGGAGAGCGCGTACAGACTTCCAGAAATCCCGACCCGCCGTTCGTCCGCTATCTGGACGATATCATGGATATGGAGCAGAAGATCCACCGTGAACTCTGCGAACTGGTGGTTCTGAAAAAGAAGATCACGGAATCCCTCGAAAAGGTGGAAAACCGTGAGGAGCGGCTTCTTCTGACATACCGTTATCTCGACAACCACACCTGGGAGCAGATTGCCTCCATGTTGAGCGTTTCCGACCGCACGGTTCACCGCATTCGCGCCTCGGCTCTGAGAAATTTTTCTGTGCCGGATTAAAGTTGGCACACTTTGCCGTAGTTTGGCACATGGAAAAGAGATATAATGGTAGTATGAGAAATCGCGTACAGGACAAGCCTCGCGGGAGCATTGTTATGCCACAAAAGCAAAAGATATCAGCGGAAAAAAAGGTCAAGTTGGTTTTGGATTGTTTGGAAAATAAAATCAGCGTACAAGAAGCAGCTCGGAGTGCAGGCGTAGATTTTGCGACAGTAAAAATGTGGATTAGTGTATATGAAAACGAGGGCGATGAAGGGTTCAAGCATCAAGGGCAAAAAGTATATGCGATAGAGACAAAAACTTCAGCGGTCATCGACTATCTGCATAGTGAAGGCAGTTTACAGGAAATCTGCAAAAAATACGGAATTCGGGACAGACGGATTCTCCGAAATTGGATTAAGGTGTATAATGTTCATGGAAATTTTGACTCTGTAAAACACGCAGGAGGCGGGAGTTACATGAACCAGGGCCGGGACACGACAAAAGAAGAACGCTTAGCAATCGTCAAGGATTGCCTGGCATCGGGAAAAAATTACGGTGAGATGGCGCAAAAGCATCAGGTGAGCTACCAGCAGGTACGGACATGGACGCTGAAATATGAAGAACTGGGCGCGGCCGGACTTGAAGACCGGCGTGGAAAGCGGAAGAGGGATCAAAGGCCACGCACGGAGCTGGAAGCAGCACAGATTGAGATCGAGCGTCTGAAGCATCAACTGTACCTGGCAGAGATGGAGCGTGATCTGCTAAAAAAATTGGACGAGATCGAGAGGAGGGATGCCTTTCGCAAGTGAGACAGTCTCGTCCATACCGGGCTGTTTGGGAATGCCATGCAGAGAAAAACTACCCGGTTGAGGCAGCCTGTAAACTGCTGCACATTTCCCGGGCTGCCTACCTTCGTTGGGCATCGGGGAAGCAAAGTGCCAGGACTATGCAGAACCTAAAGATTGCAGAGAAAGTCGAGCAGATCCACACGGAAAGCCCAGACAAGGGATACCGCCGTATCAACGACGATCTCCGGCATGACCACCACATTCATGTGAACGACAAGCGCATTCTCCGGATTTGCCGTGCAAAGAGTATCAAGTCCACCATCAAGTACAGCAACCACGGCTGCACCAGACAGGCAAAGAATCCTCAGTTTGTGGCTGAGAATCTGCTTGATCGAGACTTTCATGCGGACAAGCCGAATGAGAAGTGGCTTACCGACGTAACAGAATTCAAGTGGTATGAAGGCATTGAGGTTCACAAGGTCTATCTCAGCGCAATTCTGGACCTCTACGACCGCCGCATTGTGGCCTACGTGGTCGGCGAAAGGAATGACAATCCGCTGGTTTTCAAGACCTTTGACCGTGCGGTGAAGGCAAACCCCGATGCACATCCTTTATTTCATAGTGATAGAGGATTTCAGTATACCAATCGGACCTTTCACCACAAACTGGAGAAAGCTGGCATGACTCAGAGCATGTCCCGTGTGGCCAAGTGTATTGACAACGGACCGATGGAGGGCTTCTGGGGAATTCTGAAGCGAGAACGCTATTACGGCAGGCGCTTTACCGGCAAAAAGGAACTGGTCGATATGATTGAGGATTATATCCGTTATTATAACAACAGACGTGTGCAGCGGGGCCTTGGTATCCTCACGCCGATGGAGAAACACAATCTGCACTCAGCGGCTTAAAAACCGCAAATTTCGAAAGGATGTCAAGGCATCCTTCCGGAATTTGCGGTTCCCACAGCGCCGCAGCGCTGTGAATTTTCTTTGAATTATTTCACTGTCTACTTGACGGGGAGCAGTTCAGCAATCCCGTGGGGCTTTTCTCATGCGCGGAAACGGAGGAAAGCTATGGGCTACAGACAGGTGGGCTGGCTCGAACAGTGCTGGTACATAATCAGATACAAGCTCCGTGAATTGTTCCGCAGACGGAGGTGACGCCATGCCGAGAAAACCACGCAGACCGTGCGGTCACCCCGGCTGTCCGAGACTAGCCGTCGAGGGCGGACAGTACTGTGAGGAGCATACGAAAACGGAGCGCGACCGCTACAACAGATATGAACGCGCCACGGACATAAACAAGAAGTACGGCAGAGCCTGGAAAAGAATCCGTGACCGCTATGCGGCGGCGCACCCCCTCTGCGAGATGTGCCTCAAGGAGGGACGGCTGACCCCTGTAGAGGAAGTGCATCATATCCTTCCCATCTCACAGGGCGGCGATCACAGGCAGAGCAATCTGATGAGCCTCTGCCAGTCCTGCCACACGAAACTGCACCATGAGTTGGGGGACAGATAACTGTGGTTAAAAGCATCTCATACGACCAAGGAGAGATACTCCGTAACATCTTGGAACTTCACATCCCGGATAAACGGATAGACCTTGACTGCACCTATTCAAGCGGTTGCTTCTACAGGAATACGGGTGTGCCGATACCGCCTCTACGCTTTGACATCAACCCAAAGGACGAAAGCGTTAGATACGGTGACGCCCGCAGCCTGCCGCTTGAAGACGGATGCATTCGGTGTATGATCTTTGACCCCCCGTTCCTTGCCACAACTGGAAAGTCACTGGCGGGCAGTAATGGAAACATCATCAACCGAAGGTTCGGCGTTTACCCATCGGAGTATGAACTGTTTATGTTCTACCGGAAAGCATTGCAGGAAGCACACAGAGTTCTGTCTGACGGCGGCATCCTGATCTTCAAGTGTCAGGACAAGGTGAGCAGCGGAAAACAGTACATGGCACATTGTTTTGTTTACAACGAAGCGGTGCGACTCGGCTTCTACCCCAAAGACCTGTTCATACTGCTTGCGAAAAGCCGCCTTGTAGCTGACTGGCAGAAACGCGGCCAGAAGAACGCTAGGAAATACCACAGCTACTTCTGGGTGTTTGAGAAGAACAGGAAAGCTGAACCGATTGCAAATTGCCTCTCCGACAGATACCGGGAGGGGCGGTCGTAATCTCCGGGACCATTATCTCGGGCAGCGGCCTGGGGTCACGTGCGCGAAAAAAGCGATTTCAAAAGGGTAATTAAAGGTCCCGGGCATTGGAGGTGAGAAAGTGCCAACAAAATCGAACAACACAGGCGGGCGCGGCGGCGCGAGACCCGGTGCGGGAAGGAAGAAAACCCCTGTCAAAGAGAAGGCCGAGAACGGCAATCCCGGCGGCAGACGGCTTGAAGTCCTGGACATTCCCGAAGTCGAGGGTGTCGAAATGCCGAAGCCCCATGATTTTCTTTCGGCCGAACAGCGCGACGGCAGTCAGCTGCAGGCGGAGGAAATATACGCCGAGACCTGGGAGTGGCTGAAAAAGATCGGCTGCGCGTCCAAGGTCTCGCCGCAGCTTCTGGAGCGGTACGCCATGTGTTCGGCGCGGTGGATTCAATGCGAGGAGATGACGAACAAGATGGGTTTCCTCTCCAAGCATCCCACCACTCAGAAACCGATACCGTCTCCGTTCATCAATATCGGCAATATCGGCATCAACTACATGAACCAGGCCGTGCGGCTGTGGAACGAGATTTTCCAAATCGTGAAGGAAAACTGCTCCACGGACTACGGCGAGGTCTCCCCGCAGGACGACCTCATGGAACGTTTGCTTCGGGCAAGGAAAGGATGAAGACCATGTTTGAAAAAGTAAATCCCTCGCACCCCGACAAGGTGGCCGACCGCATCGCCGGCGCGCTTGTCGACCTGGCTTATGCAAAAGAGGAAAAGCCGAAGATCGCCGTGGAGGTGCTTATCGGCCACGGGGTCTGCAATATCATCGCGGAGACCTCCGTCCACATCACGGACGCGGAAGCCGCATCCATCGTTCACCGCATTGCCGGAGAGCGGATCCTGTCGGATTATGTCGAAGTCCCGCAGGACGCGCATCTCGCCGACAACCAGGCGGACGGCTTCCACTGCGGCGACAACGGCATCTTCAACGGTATGCCCGTTACGGATGAGCAGAAAAAGCTCACGGACATCGCAAAGTTCATCTACGGCGTGTACGGCTGCGACGGCAAGTACATCCTGGACGGCGGCCGTCTGATCATCTGCCAGAGCAACGCAAAGTCTGTCCACCTCCGTGAAACGTATCCGGACGCCGAGGTCAATCCCCTGGGCGACTGGACCGGAGGCACGGACGTGGATACCGGCGCGACGAACAGGAAGCTCGGTTCGGACATGGCGGACTCCGTCACGGGCGGCGGTCTGCACGGCAAGGATCTGTCGAAAGCCGACGTTAGCGTGAACGTGTACGCATGGCTAAAGGCTCAGGAAACGGGGCGGCCCGTGGAGCTGTGCTGCGCCATCGGCGACGATACCGTGGACGGCAGACCGTACTCGGAGATCGTAGAGACCGCCCGCGAGTACATCCGCTCTCTCGGCGGCTTCGAGAAGTTCGCTGAATGGGGGCTGGTGCGATGAAGACGACCACCGAACTCCAGCTCGTTCCGATCAGCAAGCTCGTCCCTTATGTGAATAACGCGAGAACGCACTCCCCGGAGCAGATCGTGAAACTGCGGTCCTCTCTGCGGGAGTTCGGTTTTATAAACCCCGTCATCATCGACCGTGACTACGGCGTCATCGCAGGACACGACCGCATCCTCGCCGCGAAGGAGGAAGGAATCACGGAGGTGCCGTGCGTCTTCGCCGACCACCTCACCGAAGCCCAGAAGAAAGCGTACATCATCGCCGACAACCGTATGGCGATGGACGCCGGATGGGACGAGGAACTCCTGCGCGTGGAGATCGAGGCTCTGCAGGCGGCGGATTTCGACCCGCTGCTCACGGGCTTCGACGCGGATGAGATCGCCGACCTCTTCGCCGACGATGAGAAAGATGTAAAGGATGACGATTTCGACCTCACCGCCGCACTTGAAAAGGCTTCCTTCATGGAGCGCGGCGACGTGTGGACGGTCGGCCGGCACCGCCTCGTATGCGGGGATGCCACCTCTGAAAAGGACGTTGCTCTGCTCATGGACGGCAAACGGGCGAACCTTCTGCTGACGGACCCGCCCTACGGTGTTTCCTTCAAGAGCGCGAGCGGCCTGACGATCCAGAACGATTCCATGAAGGACGAGGAGTTCTATCAGTTCCTCCTCTCCGCTTTCAAGGCGGCCGCCGCTCACATGGAGAAAGGCGGCTCGGCGTATGTATTCCACGCGGACACCGAAGGTCTGAACTTCCGCAGGGCGTTCATCGACGCCGGGTTCCATCTCGCCGGATGCTGCATCTGGGTGAAGGACAGCCTCGTCCTCGGACGCTCAGATTATCAGTGGCAGCACGAACCCGTGCTGTACGGCTTCCTTCAGAACGGGAAGCACCCCTGGTACTCCGACCGCAAGCAGACCACGGTCTGGAACTTCGCCAAGCCGAAACGCAACGCCAACCATCCCACGAGCAAGCCGCTCGACCTGCTGGGCTATCCCATCGGGAACTCCACGCAGGAGAACGCCGTGGTGCTGGACACCTTCGGCGGCTCCGGCTCCACGATGATGGCCTGTGAGCAGATGGGCCGCGTGTGCTTCATGATGGAACTGGACGAGAAATACGCATCCGTGATCCTCCGCAGGGCTGTCGAGAACGGCGTAGCCCCGGAGGATATTTTTGTGGAGCGCGGCGGACAGCAGATCCCGTACTCCGACCTCGTCAAGGAGGTGGAACTCCCCGATGAGTAAAACCCTGACTCTCGGCAGCCTGTTCGACGGCTCCGGCGAATTCCCGCTCGGCGGTCTGATCTCCGGCGTTGTCCCCGTGTGGGCTTCGGAGATCGAGCCGTTCCCGATCCGCGTGACCACGAAGCGGCTGCCTTTCATGAAACACTACGGCGATGTGTCACGGATCAACGGCGCTGACCTTGAACCCGTGGACATCATCACCTTCGGAAGCCCATGCCAGGATATGTCCGTGGCTGGGCGCAGGGCGGGGCTGGACGGGTCCCGCTCGAACCTTTTCTACGAAGCCGTCCGAATCGCGAAAGAAATGAGGAATGCTACCAATGGGCGATATCCGACCTGGCTCTGCTGGGAAAACGTGCCGGGCGCTTTCTCCTCGAACGGCGGAGAAGACTTCAAAGCCGTCCTCGATGAGATCCGCCGCGTCAAAGACCCCGAAGCTGATACTCCTCGACCTGCGAGGTGGCCGAACGCCGGGTGTATCCTGGCAGACGATCACTCAATCGCATGGCGTGTATTTGATGCTCAATACTGGGGAGTCCCCCAGCGCAGAAAACGCATCTACCTTGTCGCAGATCTTGCAGGCCAACGTGCCGGAAAAGTACTGTTTGAGTCAGAAGGCCTGTCTGGGTATACTCCGCAGGGCTTCCGTTCGTGGCAAGGAGCTGCCGGAGCTGCTGAAGAAGGCGCTCATCCGGCAGGCGTCGGCACAGACGGCTACAACGGCGCGATAGATACAGTCGCCGCCACCCTCGGCGTGAACTGCGGAATGTCCACGGGACGGAACGGCGTCATGGTTCTGAACGACCAGGGCGGTGACCGCATGGATGTAACAGAGGACGTGACCGCCACGCTTCGAGCCGAGGCGCACCATCCGCCCGTTGTTACGGAATCAGCGGGCTTCTGCACGGAACACTCCGCAAAGAGCCGCTCCATCGGGTACGAAGAAGAACTGTCTCCGACGCTGCGCGCCGGCACTGTTCCCGCTGCCGTTGCGCTGGAGAACCACCCCGCCGACAGCCGTGTGACGGTATCCGAAGACGGCAAGGTGCAGACGCTGACCTCCCGCATGGGGACCGGCGGCAACAACGTGCCTCTCGTCATGAAGATACGCTGCGGATGCGAAGGCGGCGGCAAGGGTCCGCTCATCCAGACGGACAAGTCGGCGACTCTCGCCACCAACAACGACCAGACGCTTTTTGTTCCGACCGTGTTCGGTATCTGCGCCAGGGACTCCAATGCCATGAAGTCGGATAATCCGAACAGCGGATTCTATGAAGCGGAAACGACAAGGACACTCGACGCCAACGGCGGCAACCCTTCCTGCAACCAGGGCGGCATGGCCGTGGTGGATTTCGCGCAGAACCAGCGCGACGAGGTACGTAACCTCGGCGGAAAATCGGGCTGTCTCGCTACGGAGCCGGGAATGAAGCAACAGACCTATGTTCTGCAGGGCAGCATGATCGGTAGAAAGGACGAGAACGGTCCGCTGGGCAGCGGAGTGAATGAGGACGTCTCCTTCACGCTTGACGCTACCGACCGTCACGCCGTGGCATACGGCATCGACCGCGCCACCTACAACATGGGCCAGAACGCGCAGTTCGCTCCGTGCATCGATACGGAAGTCGAGCCGCCGATGCTGGCAAAGGGGCCGGGAGCCGTAGCGCATCCCGTGTACTCCACGAGCAAGAGTTCTTTCCACACCCTCGCAGAGGAAGATGTGGTGAACACGCTTGTCGCTACGGATTACAAAGACCCGCCCATCATCTCGGAGGAACCGTACTATATCGTCCGCAGACTCACGCCGACCGAATGCGCGAGGCTGCAGGGCTTCCCGGACTGGTGGTGCGCCGATCTCGGTACGGAAGAACCGACTGAGAGCGATATGGAGTTCTGGAGAGAGGTGTTTGAGACACACCGCCTGGTGACGGGATCGGCAGCGAAGCCGAAGTCGGACGCTCAGATCGTGAAATGGCTGAAAGCTCCTCACGCCGACTCTTCGGAGTACAAGCTGTGGGGCAACGGCGTGGCGCTTCCGTGCGTCTGTTTCGTTCTTGCCGGCATCGTGTACTATGACCAGTTTGAAGACTGAAAACTCTACAGAATTTGTCCCCGGAATTGTGGAAATACCCCTTGCTATTTCAGGCGTTCAGAGTGATATATGTACTACCGAAAAAAACAAGGAGGTATCCCCAAATGGAAATCAGGTACAACGTAACCGGAACCGAGCGCAAGCGACTGGTTCAGACCATCGGCAGGTTTCTTGACATCAAACCGAAATATCTCGGAATGCCGAGCATGGCCTATGAGATCGACCTTTACACGGTCGACAGAGACGGAACCCTGTCCTTCAGTGACAGAACCGACAGCGAGGAAGTCGAAGGGCTTCTGGAGACGATTTCGGCGGCAGGTTTCGAGTTCGAGTCTGCGGAGGACGACACGGTCGAAGAGCCGACATCAGAGGCACAGGCGCGCGCAGACGGGCTTGAGATCGCCGTGCCGAGGACGCTTCTTACAGACGCGGCAATCGAAAACCTTCAGAAGCTGGTCGACAGCAAAGCCGGTCTTTTAAGGAAAGCACTTGGCGCGGACACACTTCCGATTGAAATGACCGATGAAAAGATTGCATTTCCCTGGTTCACCGAAACGGACGCCGAGTCGGTCAGGGCCTACACGCATCTTGTGACCGCGCTCTGCGGCATGGCGAAGAACGCCAAACGGGTGACCGCAAAGGAAAAGGAAGTCGAAAGCGAAAAGTATGCCTTTCGATGCTTCCTTCTAAGGCTCGGCTTCATCGGCGTGGAATACAAGACCGAACGAAAGATCCTGCTGAAGAACCTTTCCGGCTCCTCAGCGTTCAGGGGCGGTCAGAAAGGAAACGGCGATGATGCAATTTCCGAGTAAAGAAACGGTCGATCGGGTACGCAGGCAGTACCCCAAAGGCGCCCGTGTGGAGCTGGTGCGGATGGATGACAGACAGGCTCCTCCCATTGGGACGAAAGGCACCGTGCTGGGTGTTGATGACACCGGATCCCTACTCATGAGATGGGACAACGGCAGTGGCCTGAATGTGGTCTACGGCGAGGATGTCGTCAGAAAGATCGACCCGTAATGTACACAATTCAGACCCCAAAAAAGACCCTGTATTTGTCCGGTTCATATCGCAGAAATGACTTGCTATTTGTGTGCTTTAGAGTGATATATACAGTATCGCAAGGGAGAAAACCTGCGGAAAACAAAGGATTTTCAAGGAGGCACACGCCATGAACGCAAGGACTGAAAGACAGATTAGCGAGATGAAAAACCAGACCATCGGGGTCGAGGTCGAGATGAACAACATCACCTGCAAAAACGCCGCGAAGACCGCCGCCGAGTTCTTCGGAACCGGCAGGTACGAGAACACAGCCGACCGCAACGGCTACTACACCTGGAGCGCCTGGGACGCTGAAGGACGCGAGTGGAAGTTCCAGAGGGACGTTTCCATCAACGGGCCGGACGACGAGAAGTGCGAACTGGTCACGCCGATCCTTCACTACAGCGACATGGAGACCCTGCAGGAGCTTTGCCGCCAGCTTCGCCACAATGGCGCGAAGAGCGACGCAAGCCGGGGCTGCGGAGTACACATCCACATCGGAGCCAACGGCCACACGCCGCAGACGCTCCGCAACCTCGCAAACATCATGGCGAGCCACGAAAGCCTGATCGCCGAAGCCCTCAAACTCGACTCCTACCGCGTGAGCCGCTACTGCCGCACAGTCGACCCCAACTTCCTGCGGATGGTTAACACTAGGAAGCCGAGAACGATGGCCGACCTCGCGGACATCTGGTACACCACCCAGGGCGCGAACTACGGCAGGACACAGCACTACAACGACAGCCGCTACCATATGCTCAACTACCACGCCACCTTCACCAAGGGCACCATCGAGTTCCGGCTCTTCCAGTTCGATGAGCCGACCGTCGACCGCAGGGGCGGCATCCACGCGGGACAGCTCAAGAGCTACATTCAGCTTTGCCTCGCGCTCAGCCAGATGGCGAAGGACGTGCGGACGGCAAGCCCCAAGCCTCAGCAGAACGAGAACCCCAAATACGCGATGAGAACATGGCTCCTCCGCCTGGGCTTCATCGGCGAGGAGTTCGCAACGGCGAGAGACTTCCTGACCCGCAACCTTTCCGGCGACACGGCCTTCCGCCACGGAAGAGCCGCCGCTTGAAGGACGCAGCCCAGAGGCCCGCGCTTTTGACCGCTCTGGCGGTCTTAAGGCGGTAGAAGGGTATTCCCTTCGGAAAGGATGGTACAGACTATGGAAAAAAGATACTACATCGCCTACGGCAGCAACCTCAATGTCCCGCAGATGCGTATGCGCTGCCCTCACGCATCGATCCTCGGCACGGCGACCCTCAAGGGCTGGGAATTTCTTTTTAAAGGAAGCAAAACCGGGTCATACCTCACCATTGAGCAAAGCGAGAACGGCTCCGTTCCCGTGGTGATCTGGGATGTCACGGAAAAGGACGAGAAGGCACTCGACCGCTACGAGGGTTTCCCGACCTTCTACTACAAGAAGGAAATCAAGGTTCGGTATAAAGGTATCCGCACGGGCCGCCGCAGGACCAGGCTACAACCTCTTCCCCGAATGCGCCTTCCAAGGTATCCGCACGGGCCGCCGCAGGACGGTGACCGCGTTCGCATACATCATGCACGAGGAACGTCCAATCGGCATTCCAAGCAACTACTACATGAGAACCTGCCTTGAAGGGTATGACACCTTCGGCTTCGACAGAAACGTGCTGTTCGACGCCTACGACAAATGCGTGGAGGCATGTGAAAATGAAGGATAACGTGACCAGAACCGCCGTCTGCCCGCTCTGCGGCAGGATCTACCACGAGCATCCGGCTCTTTCCAGGACGGACAACAAGACCCTCATCTGCCCGGACTGTGGAACCAGGCAGGCACTTGAATCCATCGGTGTCGCGGCCGAGGAGCAGGAGCAGATCATCGAGACTATCCACCGCCATACGCAGTCATAAAATACACAGTTTTCGGGCTGGTAATTTGTGTACATTTCTTTGAGAAATATCGCAGAAATGACTTGCTATTTTCTCCGTTTAGAGTGATATATACAGTACAAAAACGAACGGAGGAAAACACCATGAAACAGCAGAAACTCAGCAAAAGGGCTGCGGCCTACCTCAAGCGCATCGAAGCCTGCACCGACCGCAACGAGATCGAGGGCATCCGCATCGAGTTCTCACGGGACTGCAGCGCCTACCGCCTTTCCTGGGAAGACTTCACGGTCCTTTACAGCGCACAGCAGGCCAAGCGGAAAGCGATCCGCAGCGAGAGATAAGGAGGGACGGACGATGACGATCAGCGAAGCGATGAGAAAGTACAGACTGCCGAACCCCACCACACCGGAAGATCTGGAGACCCGCTGGAGCAAGGTCCTGACCTTCGGCGACACGGTGGTCATGGCGGGACACTACTACAACGGCAGGAATAAGCCCTGCTTCTTCGGAGCCGCCTACGATTTCCTAACCGATGACCACACCTGCGAAGGGACCATCGGGCTGCGGGCGGCAAGCGAGGTCGAGTTCGAGGATGATGGTCACGCCATCGCCTGGGCGATGCGGCAGTAAGCACAGTAACTGAATACCTGCGGAACATGAGCCGATTGGCTCTGTTCCTCGTTATGAAGGGTCACGCCGATCACGGCGGAGGCTCATTTTTTATGCTTTCAGAGAGGAGGCCGCCTGTGCGGAAGCTGAAGAAATACACACCCACGAAGTTCATGGCGAAGGCCTCTCACTACGATAAGGAGGCCGCCGACTTCGCGGTCATGTTCATCGAGTCCCTGCGCCACACCAAGGGCACCTGGGCCGGAAAGCCGTTTGAACTCATCGACTGGCAGGAACAGATCATCAGGGATCTCTTCGGCGTGGTCAAGGAGAACGGCTACCGCCAGTTCAACACCGCCTACATCGAGATCCCCAAGAAGCAGGGCAAGTCGGAACTGGCTGCCGCTGTGGCGCTCCTGCTCCTGTGCGGCGACGGCGAGGAGCGCGCCGAGGTGTACGGATGCGCCGCCGACCGCAACCAGGCAAAGATCGTATTCGACGTTGCTGTTGATATGGTGCGGTTCTGTCCGGCGCTTTCCAAGCGGGTGAAGATACTGGAGTCGCAGAAGAAACTCGTTTACAAGCCGACCAACAGTTCCTACCAGGTGCTTTCGGCGGACGTGGCGAACAAGCACGGCTTCAACACCCACGGCGTCATCTTCGACGAGCTGCACACGCAGCCCAACAGAAAGCTGTTCGACGTCATGCTCCAGGGCAGCGGCGACGCCCGTATGCAGCCCTTGTATTTCCTTATAACCACGGCGGGCAACGATACCAATTCCATCTGCTATGAGGTGCATCAGAAAGCCATCGACATCCAGGAAGGCAGAAAACACGATGACACCTTCTACTCCGTGATATACGGTGCGAAGGAGGATGAGGACTGGACTGATCCGAAAGTGTGGAAGAAAGCGAATCCGTCCCTTGGCATCACGGTCGGCATCGACAAGGTCAAAGCCGCCTGCGAGTCGGCGCAGCAGAACCCCGGTGAGGAGAACGCCTTCCGACAGCTCCGCCTCAACCAGTGGGTCAAGCAGTCAGTCAGATGGATGCCGATGGAGAAATAGGACGCCTGCGCCTTTCCCGTGTCCGAAGACGATCTGGAAGGCCGCGTCTGCTACGGCGGGCTTGACCTGTCCTCCACGACCGACATCACGGCGTTCGTCCTGGTGTTCCTGCCCGGCGACGATGACGGCAGATACATTATCCTGCCGTACTTCTGGGTGCCGGAGGAGACTCTCGAACTGCGAGTCCGACGCGACCATGTCCCGTATGATCTCTGGGAGCGCCAGGGCTTCATCATGACCACGGAGGGCAACGTCGTCCACTACGGCTTCATCGAGAAGTTCATCGAAAGTCTGGGCGAACGGTTCAACATCCGGGAGATCGCCTTCGACCGATGGGGCGCCGTTCAGATGGTGCAGAATCTCGAAAACATGGGGTTCACAGTCATTCCTTTCGGGCAGGGTTTCAAGGATATGTCCCCGCCGACAAAGGAACTGATAAAGCTGACCCTGGAGCAGAAGATCGCCCACGGCGGTCACCCGGTGCTTCGGTGGATGATGGACAACATCTACATCCGCACCGACCCCGCCGGAAACATCAAAGCCGACAAGGAGAAATCCACGGAGAAGATCGACGGAGCCATAGCGACCATCATGGCTCTTGACCGCGCCATTCGATGCGGCACTGACCAGACCGAGAGCGTGTACGACACGCGAGGTCTTTTATTTTTGTAAAGGACGGTGATGAGATATGGGCATTCTCAAAGGTCTCTTCAAATCCAGAGACAAGCCTCACAACAGTACGGTCGGTTCACGCTACGCCTTTTATATGGGAAACTCCAGTTCAGGCAAGGTCGTGACCGAGCGGAGCGCCATGCAGATGACGGCTGTGTACGCCTGCGTCCGAATCCTGTCAGAGGCTATTGCGGGCCTTCCACTCCATATGTACCGATACAAAGAGGACGGCGGCAAGGAAAAAGCCATCGACCATCCGCTGTATCAGCTTCTGCATGACGAGCCGAACCCGGAGATGAGTTCCTTCGTGTTCCGGGAAACGCTTATGACGCACCTCCTGTTGTGGGACAACGCCTATGCGCAGATCATACGCAACGGCAAGGGCGAGGTCGTTGCGCTCTATCCGCTGATGCCGAACAAGATGACGGTCAGCCGGGACGAGGACGGACAGCTGTATTACACCTATCAGAAGTCTCAGGACGAGCTTCCGAAGGACAACAGCTATACCGTCACGCTTCACCCCTTCGGATGTGCTGCATATTCCGGGACTCGGCTTCGACGGTCTCGTCGGATACAGCCCCATTGCCATGGCAAAGAACGCCATCGACCTTGCCATCGCGACAGAGGAATACGGCAGCAAGTTTTTCGCCAACGGCGCGGCTCCTTCCGGCGTGCTGGAGCATCCCGGCACGATCAAAGACCCTTCCCGTGTAAGAGAAAGCTGGCAGCACACCTTCGGCGGCTCGGCGAACAGCAACAAAATCGCCGTACTGGAGGAGGGCATGAAATACACGCCCATCTCCATTTCCCCGGAGCAGGCGCAGTTCCTCGAAACGAGAAAATTCCAAATCAATGAGATAGCTCGAATTTTCAGAGTCCCGCCGCACATGGTCGGAGACCTTGAGAAGTCGAGCTTTTCCAATATAGAGCAGCAGTCCCTTGAATTCGTAAAATACACCCTCGACCCCTGGGTGATCCGATGGGAACAGTCCATTCAGAGAACACTCCTGACGGCGGACGAGAAAAAGGTGTTCTTCGTGAAATTCAACGTGGAAGGTCTGCTGCGCGGAGATTACCAGAGCCGCATGACCGGATACGCCACGGCGAGGCAGAACGGCTGGATGTCCGCAAACGACATCCGTGAGCTGGAGAACCTTGACCGAATCCCGGCTGAAGACGGCGGTGATCTCTATCTTATCAACGGCAATATGCTCCCGCTTGCAAGAGCGGGCGCTTTTGCGGATACGACCGAAAACGGAAAGGAGGAAAACCCCGATGAAGAATCAGACGAAGAAGTTCTGGGCGTGGAGGAATCAGGCGGACGAAAGCGGATCGGCAGGCCGTGAGCTGGAACTCTACGGCACGATTGCCGAACAGTCGTGGTTCGATGACGATATCACCCCTGCGATGTTCACGGACGAAGGAATCAGCGGCCTTGGCACAAGAAAACGCGACGGCTTCAACGAGATGATTGGTGACGCCATGGCAGGCTCCATCGACCTGATAATCACGAAGTCGGTCAGTCGTTTCGCCCGGAACACAGTTGACAGTCTGGTGACGATACGAAAGCTGAAGGAAAAAGGCGTCGAGGTCTATTTTGAAAAAGAAAACATCTACTCGCTTGACGGCAAGGGAGAACTGCTCCTGACCATCATGAGCAGCCTTGCACAGGAAGAATCCCGCTCCATCTCCGAGAACGTCACTTGGGGACAGAGGAAACGGTTCTCCGACGGTAAGGTCAGCCTTCCGTACAAACAGTTTCTCGGCTATGAGCGGGGTCAGAAAAAAGACGATCCACCTGTGGTCAACCCCGACAGGCAGTCGTCGTCAGACGGATTTACCGAACCTTCATGCAGGGAAAAACCGCCTGTACCATTGCGAAAGAACTCACTGCGGACGGGATACCGACTCCGGCGGGCAAAAAAGAATGGCGCGCTTCAACGGTCAAAAGCATTCTGCAAAACGAGAAATATCGGGGTTCGGCGCTCCTCCAGAAGTGTTTTACAAAGGATTTCCTCACTAAGAAGCAGAAGGTCAATGAGGGTGAAGTGCCTCAGTACTACATTGAACACAGCCACGAGGCAATCATCGACCCGTTGGAATGGGATGCCGTGCAGGAGGAAATCAGGCGGCGCAGACGCATCGGAAAAGCCTACAGCGGAAAAAGCGTGTTCGGCGCAAAGCTCATCTGCGGAGACTGCGGCGGCTGGTACGGTCCTAAGACTCTTCACTCGACCGACAAAGTACAGAACAACCGTGTGGCGCTGCAACTGCAAGTATAAAGACAGGGAGCGGAGATGTTCAACTCCTGCATTATCCGAAGATGAAATTAAAGGCAGGTTCACGGCGGCATTTAACGGGATAATTACATCAAAGGAGCCGTACATTGCCGCCTGTTTGACGGCAAAATCAGTACTGACAGACAATTCGGCAATTGACGCTGAAATGGCAGAGCTGCTCCGGGAGATGGAAGTTGTCGCCGAGCTCACAAGAAAGTGCATCGAAGAAAACTCATCCGTGGCGCAGGATCAGAGCGAATACACAGCCAGATACAACGGCTATGTTGACCGCTATGAAAGAGCAAAGGCCCGGTATGACAGCCTCGCTGCGGAACGCAGGGAAAAACTGGAAAAAGCGAAAGCCATCGATAGATTCATCCATACGGTTGAATCAAGGAAGGGGGTTTTAAGTGAGTTTGATCCGTGCCTGTGGCTTGACACTGTCGAAAATGTAACTGTGATGAGCGATGGGAAAATGAGGTTCCACTTCTTTGATGGGACGGAAATCACGAACTGAATGGACATTTAAAAGCGGGATTTCGGAGTATCCGATTTCCTGCCTTTTTTTTATCTGTGTAATGCACCCCACCTGCCAAAATGCACCCCGCTTTTTCCCTGGAGTGCATTGGTATCCAAATTAGAGTTATTTGCCATGGCGAGTGTTCTTACAGCATTTGAAAAGCTGTGAGGACACTTGTTTTTTGTTTATAACATTTTTTATTTGCTCCAAGGTGGGGAAGTACGCAGTGTTGAATGCTCATTACAGCTGCATTTATGGTGAGGTCAGCACATCGGTAAGTGGATAGTGTCAGCAGATAGGTAAGCCGCT
>ERZ839767.928-NODE-928-length-48411-cov-12.138059_pt1 | contig 48411 bp, 45 predicted proteins | sample MGYA00519879_ERZ839767 | MGnify/ENA primary metagenome ERZ839767 (study PRJEB31850, sample SAMEA3708852) | human gut metagenome | biome: human gut; feature: human-associated habitat; material: faeces | place: China | collected 2014 ... | reverse complement strand
AGCCGCCGGAGCGGTGCTTAAGCCGTAAGGCGGGAATTATGCGGTATTGCCTTTACAAAGTGCAAGCTCTTTACAAACAAAAAGCGGAGGAGGCAAAACGCCTCCTCCGCGTCAAAATTTTCGGTTGTAGGGAAACACCGGGGGTAGAAAGTGTATTACTGCCATCCTCTTGCCGCAGGGTCGAGCATCTCGGCGGCGGAATACACCAGCGCGTTGCAGATGGCGGCAGCCACGTTGCTGCCGCCCTTGCGGCCCATGGCGGCGATGGCGGGCACGCCGTACTGCGTGCAAACCTCAAACAGCTGTTCCTTGCTTTCCACCACGTTCACAAAGCCGACGGGCACGGCGATGACCAGCGCGGGGCGCAGACCGCTTTCGATCTCGTCCGCAATCGTCAACAGTGCCGTGGGGGCGTTGCCGACGGCCAGCACCGCGCCGGGGTACTCCCGCGCGGCCCTGTGCATGGCGGCGGCGGCCCGGGTCGAGCCCGCCGCCTTCGCAGCAGCGGCGACAGCGGGGTCGGCCATAAAGCAGAGTGCCTGCCCGCCCAATTTGGCCAGACCGGGCTTTGTGATGCCCGCCAGCGCCATGTTGGTGTCGGTGATAACCACTGCCCCGGCACGCATGGCCGCGACGCCCGCCGCCGCCGCGCCGGGTGTGAAGCGCAGGTTCTCGGCGTAGTCAAAATCCGCTGTCGTGTGAATAACGCGCTTGACCACGGCGGCGTTTTCGGGCGGAATCGCAAGCCCGCGCGCGGCCAGCTCCGCCGTGATAATGCCCATGCTCGTGCGCTCAATGTCGGCGGGCAGATGATGCTGCGGTGTCATTTTTTCCCTCCTCTGGGGTTGTGCAGACCCATGGCCGCGTAGACGGCGTCCATGTCCAGCGCACTGCGCACGCCGTCGGCCAGCAGGTCCAGCTGCTGTGTGCGGTAGTCGGCCATCGCAAGCGGCGCGGCGGTCTCCGGCGCGATTCCTTTGCGGCGGCAGAGGTACGCGGCCAGCTGCTCCGTCAATTCGCCGCTGTCAAACAGGCCGTGCAGGTAGGTGCCGAACACGGCGTTTTGCACGCAGCCCTCCGGTGTGCCGTCGGCATAGCGGCAGAACGGTGCGCCGTTCACCTCGGTGCGGCCCGTGTGAATTTCATATCCGGTCAGCGCAGCCCCGGCAAAGGGCGCGGCAGCCGTCGCCGTGACCTGTGCACGGCGCTTTTCGGCGGTAAAGACCGTCCGCGTCGGCAGCAGGCCCAGCCCTCGCAGCGTCTGCGGGTGGCCGCTCTCGGTGCCCTGACTGTCGTCGAGCGTCTCGCCCAGCAGCTGATAGCCGCCGCAGACGCCCAGCACCGGCGTGCCGCCTGCTGCCAGCTTGAGCACAGCGGCCTCCAGCCCGGACTGGCGCAGCCACAACAGGTCGTTCACCGTGTTTTTGGTGCCGGGCAGAATGACCAGGTCCGGCGCGCCAAGCTCCCGCACGGACTGCACGTACCGCACACCCAAAAGCGGGTGCTGTTCCAGCGGCATAAAATCGGTAAAATTGGAAATATGCGGCAATTTCAAAACAGCTGCGTCCAGCGGCTTGACCGCGCTTTTACTTTGCAGCCGCGGCGCAAGCGAGTCCTCGTCCTCGATGTCCATCCGCAGGTACGGCACGACGCCCAGCACCGGCAGCTGCGTTTTTTCCTCCAGCATCGCCAGCCCGGGGCGCAAAATTTCTACGTCTCCGCGGAATTTATTGATGATAAGCCCGCATATACGCGCGCGCTCGTCCGGCTCCAGCAGCGCCACCGTGCCGTACAGCTGCGCAAAGACGCCGCCGCGGTCAATGTCGCCCGCCAGCAGAACCGGCGCGTCCACGAGCTTTGCCAGCCCCATGTTGACAATGTCGTCTGCCTTCAGGTTGATCTCGGCGGGACTGCCCGCGCCCTCGATGACGATGATGTCAAATTCATCGGCAAGGCTGTCGTAGGCACGCAGAATATCGGGAATCAGCGACTTTTTGCGGCGGAAGTATTCCTTTGCGGGCATGTCGCCGCGGACCTCGCCGTTCACGATGACCTGGCTGCCCACATCGCTGCTCGGCTTGAGCAGGATCGGGTTCATCCGCACATCGGGTTCGACGCCCGCGGCCTGCGCCTGCACGACCTGTGCGCGGCCCATTTCGAGGCCGTCCCGGGTCACAAAGCTGTTCAGCGCCATATTCTGGCTTTTGAACGGCGCGGTTTTGTAGCCGTCCTGCGCAAAAATACGGCAGAGCGCCGCGCACAGCAGGCTTTTGCCCGCGCCGCTCATCGTCCCCTGCACCATAATGCACCCTGCCCGGCTCATGCCAGCACCTCCCGCATAATTTTCAACAGCTGTTCGTTTTCTTTTTGGGTGCGCACAGCGGTGCGGTACCACGTCTCGTCCAGCCCCGGATAGTTGCCGCAGCCGCGCACCACCGCACCGTGACGGCGCAGCTTTGCCCCAAAGTCCGCCGGTGCGCGGAACAGCAGGTAGTTGGCCTGTCCGTCCACGACCCGCAGCCCCAGTGCCCGCAGTCCCGCGGCCAGCCTTGGGCGCTGGTCGGCAATGAGTGTGCGCACGCTGTCGGCATAGGCGGTCTCCTCCAGTGCGGCCAGCCCTGCGGCCTGTGCCAGACCGGACACGGCCCACGGCTGGCCCGCCGCGCGCATTTTGTCCAGCAGCACCGCGTCACTGCACAGCGCATACCCCAGCCGTACCCCGGCCATGGCGTAGAGCTTGGTGAATGCCTTTAAGATTATAAGGTTCGGTGCATCGCGCAAAACTGTCTTAGCTGTCAGGGCATCCCGCGCGGCAAGGAAGTCAAGGAAGCACTCATCCACGACCAGCACCGCGCCGCAGTCGGCACAGCGGCGCAGCAGCTTTTGCACCATAACGAGCGGCGTGACCTGCCCGGTGGGGTTGTTGGGCTGGCAGAGGAACACTGCATCAGTGCTGTCGTCGATGGCGTCTACAAAACCGTCCGTCACGGCAAAGTTGTTTTCCTCCCGCAAAAGAAACTGCTGTACGTCACAATCTACCGTTTCCAGCGCAGCAGCGTACTCGGCAAAGGTCGGCGCGGGCAGCAATGCGCGCCGCGGGCGCAGGGCCAGTGCCAGGCGGTAGATCAGGTCCGCCGCACCGTTGCCGCACAAAATTTGCGCAGTATCCACACCCTCTGCCGCGGCCAGCTTAGTGCGCAGTGCCCGGCAGAGCGGGTCCGGGTAGCGATCCGCCATGGGCAGTGCCGCTGTGATGGCCGCCGCCACGCCCGCGGGCAGCCCCAGCGGGCTGACGTTGGCCGAAAAATCCAGCGCGTCCCGGCCAAACTCGGCCCGATAGCCCGCCCAGTCGCCGCCGTGTACCAGTTCCATTCCGCATTCCCTCACAAGACAAGCATCAGCCGCACGGCCAGCCCCAGCACAAGGGCCAGCAGGCTCTCGGCATACATCATGCGGTTGGCACGCAGGATGTCCCGCGGCTCGATCTCCCGCAGCGGGTCGCCAATTGTCGGCTTATCGTAATATTCGCCAAAGTAATAGGCCGGGCCCGCCAGCTGCACGCCCAGTGCCCCGGCGCAGGCGCTCTCGGTCTGGGCGCTGTTGGGGCTGGCGTGGCGGCGGCGGTCCCGCCGCCAGATGCGCCACGCCCCGCGGGCGCTGTTGCCAGTCAGCGCCGCCGCAGCCACCCAGAGCAGCGCGGCCAGGCGGCTGGGCAGCCAGTTGGCGGCATCGTCCAATTTGGCGGCACAGCGCCCGAAATAAAGATACTTTTCGTTTTTGTAGCCGAGCATGCTGTCCATCGTGTTGATGGCCTTGTAGGTCAGCGCCAGCGGTGCCCCGCCAAGGAGCATATACAAAAGCGGCGCAATGACGCCGTCGCTGGCGTTCTCGGCCACGGTCTCCACGGCGGCTCTGGTCACGCCCGCGGCGGTCAGGTTTTGCGTGTCACGGCCCACGATGCGGGCCACGGCCCTGCGGGCCGCGGGCAGGTCGCCCTTTGCCAGTTCCTTGTACACATTGCGGCTCTCCTGTGCAAGACCCTTGGCAGCCAGCGCCTGGCCGCACCAGAGCATTTGCAGCGCCAGCCCCAGCGCCGGATGGAGCCTTGCCGCGGCCCAACAGGCAAGCCCGGTAACGGTCAGCGTGCCCAGCGGCAGCACCGCGGCCACCGCGGCCCCGCCGGCCAGCTCACCCCGCGGCGTTTTGGGCAGTGCGGTGCGCAGGTGCTTTTCCAGCGCCGAGATGCACCGGCCCATGAGCACCACCGGATGCGGCAGCCACGCCGGGTCGCCAAACAGAGCGTCCAGCAAAAAACCGCCCAGCACCGCCCAAAAGATCAGCATGTGCTCTCCTTCGTGTACTGCACGGTCTTGACCAAACGCAGCTCATGCCGCGCCGCCCAGTCGCGGGCGTCCAGCACATAGCCGCCCGCGTTGGGGCCGCACCACCGGTAATAGCTGCGGCGCGGCACGCCGTAGCGCTCCAGCGCGGCCATCTGGGTGCCGCCGTGGGCCAGGATCACCAGCATTTCCTCGCCGTCGGCCAGCGCCTTGTCCACCAGCGCCGCAAACGTGCGGCATACGCGGTCACTGAAATCATCCTTGCGCTCACCGTCGGGGCAGCTGCTCTCGCAGTTGGCGGCGACCCACGCCTGATAGTCGGGATCGTGCTCCATCTCAATATAATTGCGGCCTTCAAAGCTGCCGAAGCACATCTCCTTCAGCCCGTCCACGGGCACGAGTTCCGCGTCCGGGAACAGCACCTCCGCCGTCTGCCTTGTACGCTGCAGCGTGGAAATATAGACAACTTTCGGGTCAATATCAGCCCGGCGCAGCTGGGCCAGCCCCTCGGGCGAGAGCGGGATATCCCGCTGACCCTGATAGCGCTTCTGGGCGTTGTACTCGGTCAGGCCGTGGCGCAATAAATAAATCAGCATTTCGGAAGTTCTCCTTTCAAAATCGTCGGCAGACCGCAAAACATCTGCACAACGCAGTCCGCTCGCGCTGCCAGCAGACAGGCCAGACGGCCCGCCGCCTCCCGCGCGGCACGCGCGGCGGGGTCAATCGGCACAACGCCGCCGCCGACCTCCGCCGCGGTCACAACATCATAATCTGCCAGCTCGTCGGCCAGCCGGTTCAAATCGGCGGCGTCGGCGGCCAAATCCTGCACCTCGTACACCTGCCGCCCGCCGAGCTTTTGCGCAAAGGTGCGCTTGCCGCTGCAGAGCGGCCCTGTCACAAACACCATTTACAGCACCCCCAGCCATTGGCAGGCGGCCAGCGCCGCCAGCATCCAGATCTCGCATTTTTGCAGGAACCACCCGGCCAGATCACCGGTCACACCGCCAAACTGTTTTTTGGCAACAGCGTAGTACCGCGCAAAAGTGCAGCCTGCGGCCAGCACCAGCGCCCAGCCGCCCAGTGCAGTCAGCCCCACGGCCAGCATGGCGCAGAGCGCGGCCAGCACCTGCCGCACGCGGACGCGGTCCGCCGCCGTGGCAAAGGTGTGGGCAAGGCCGGTGTTTTTCGCCAGCGGGAACGCCGCCACGGCCAGCCCGGACAGCGCCCGCTCCCCAACCAGCGCCAGCGTCCAGAGCACGCCGACCCGCGGGGTGAACGCCACACAGCCGCACAGCGCAAGATACGCCGCAAAGTAGCTGCACAGCCGGATGACCGCGAACGCGCCGCAGTGGGGGTCCTTTAAAATTTCCAGCTTCTTCGCGGTATCGCCGTAGCTTGAAAGCGCGTCGCAGGTGTCGGCGTAGCCGTCCAGATGGATGCCGCCCGTGACCCAGACCGGCACAAGGCAGAACCCCGCCGCGCGGGCCGCCGCAGGCAGCGGCAGCACGCCGCAGACGCACCACAGTGCGCCGCACACCACCCCCACCAGCGGGAAGGCGCAGAGCGCGTACCGCATATTTTTTTCGTTCCAGTCGAACTGCGGCATCGGCAGGGCCGAAAACATGGCGAACGCCACCGCAATCGTCTGTAAAGCTGTCACGGACCTTCACTTCCTTTGTAATAGACAGGGATACCGCAGACAACGCGCACCACGCGGTCTGCCCGCGCCGCTGCAGCGTTGTTGACGGCGGCCAGTGCGCGCAGATAGCGGTCCGTATCGCCCGCATAGTCTGACCCACCGCTGAACACCTCGTTGGAAACCACAATCAGATTATCACATTGCAGCAGCATCTTGTCAATGCCCCGCAGGATCGCCGCCGCGGTTTCTGTCCCTGCACCGTCGGGGTCATACAGCTCATTGGCAGCCAGGTTGCCCAGGTCCTCCAGCAGCACGGTGCCGCGCCGGGGCAGGGCCACGCGGTCCAGGTGCAGCGGGCACTCTACCGTGGTGAACTGCTTTTCGGCCCGCATGGCGCGGTGTTTCGCCACGCGGGCGGCGCACTCGGCGTCCCAGACCTGCATCGTCGCCAGATAGGTGCGCGGCAGCGGTGCGCGCAGGCAGAGCGACTCCGCATAGGCGCTTTTGCCGCTGGCCGCGCCGCCGATGACCAGCGTCAGCACTGCGGGGTGTACGGCGTGATGCCGCCCTCCGCAAACGAGTAGCAGCCGTTGTAGACGGCCAGCGCCATATCCCACAGCGGCAGGCTGGCCACCGCGCCCGTGCCCTCGCCCAGATGCAGCTCTGCGGTGATAAGCGGTTTTTTGCACAGCGCATCCAGCACAATATGTGCGGCTGGCTCGCTGGATACATGGCTGGCGAAAACGGCCTTTTCCGCCGCGGGGCAGAGCCGCACCGCGCACAGCGCCGCCACGCCGCTGATGAATCCGTCCATCACGATGGGCAGCCTTTCGAGCGCACCGCCCAGAAACACGCCGCACAGCCCGGCAATATCAAAGCCGCCCAGCGCCGCCAGCACTCCCAGCGGGTCCGCGGCATCTGGGTGGTTGCGGGCAATGCCGCGTTCAATCGCATCTATTTTGCGCTGTAGTCCGGCGTCGGAAAGTCCCGCGCCGCGGCCGGTCATCTCGGCCACAGGGCGGCCCAGCAGCACGCTGGCCACGGCGCTGGACGTCGTTGTGTTGCCGATGCCCATCTCCCCCGTCGCCAGCAGCTGTGCGCCGCTCTGCTTCTGCGCGCGCACCAGCGCGATGCCCGCGGCGATGGCCTGCACGGCCTGTGCGCGGGTCATAGCCGGGCCGGTGGTAAAGTCAGCCGTGCCCGCAGCAATGCGGCAGTCCGCCGCGCCGGGCACGGGTGCGCCCGCAATGCCCATATCGACGGGCACGACGTCGCAGTGGGCCGCAGCGGCCATACGGCAGACACTGGTGCGGCGGGCGGTCAGGTTTTCGAGCACGGCGCGGGTCACGGAGGCATCGGTCTGGCTGACGCCCTGCGCCACAACACCGTTGTCCGCGCAGAGCACCAGCACCGCGCGGCGGCTGACATCCGGCACGGGGTCGCCGGTCAGCGCGGCGGCGTCCTCGACCATGGCTTCCAGCCGGCCCAGTCCACCCAAAGGCTTTGCCAGCGCAGCCCAGTGGGCGTGGGCTGCGGCGCGGGCGGCCTCGTCCGGCGGGGTAACGGCTGCAAGCAGGTTTTTCAGTTCGTTTTCGGTCATGATGTTTCCTTTATATAATGTTCGGCTGCAGCCGCAAAGCGCTTCGGCAGCGGCGTACCCGCCCAGTAGAGATGCGGAAAACCAGCGTAGAGACGTGCATTGGCAAAGCCGCACGCCCACTGCCGCCCGTTTGCCTTGGCAGCGGTGAACGCATCGCCGTTTTCGGTGGAGTCCCAGTGATGGAACTCGTGGACGGGCAGGGTCTCCCCCGCGCGGAACAGCATACTGTCGGCGCGGGCAGTCAGGCGGGCGTAGCCGAACCGCACAAGCCGCCCGACCTTGAAGCCCTGCCCGGGCAGCACGCCCGCCATCGGGTGGGGCGTGCCGTCGGCGTCCTGTAATGTCCGGCCCAGGTACAAAAAGCCGCCGCACTCGGCCACGGTGGGCAGGCCGCCCTGCACGGCGCTTTTTACGGCGGCGCGCAGGGGGGCGTTCGCGGCCAGCCGGGCGGCGTACAGCTCGGGGTAGCCGCCCGGCAGGTAAAGCCCGCCGATGTTATCCGGCAGAGCCGTGTCGGCCAGCGGGCTGAAAAAGCACAGCTCCGCGCCGTTTTCCCGCAGTGCCTCCAGCGTTTCGGCGTAGGTAAAGCAGAACGCGGCATCTCTTGCCACGGCAAGGCGCACCCGCGGCGGGGGCACCGTGCACGGCACAGCGGCGGGCGCGGGGCGGTCAAACAGGGTGTGCAGCAGCGGCCAGTCGATGGTTTGCTGCGCGACATCGGATAAGAGCTGTATCTTGCGCTGCAGATCGTCGATCTCGGCGGCGGTTTTCAGACCGAGGTGGCGGCTTTCTATCGCGGCCTCGGGCAGCGGCGGCAGGCAGCCGACCACGGGCAGACCGGTCTCTTTTTCGAGCATCGGCTTCAGCAGAGCGCACAATCCTTGCGTACAATCATTGAGCAAAATTCCCGCGATATGGTGCGGTGTGCGGAACGCCGTCAGCCCGCGCAGCTCCGCCGCCAGCGTCAGGCTTGCCCCCTTGGGCCGCACAACGAGCAGTGCGGGCAGGTCCAGCGTATCGGCCAGCTGCCATGCGCTGGCCGTGTCGGTCACGCCGCCAAGGCCGTCGTAGTAGCCCATGGCCCCCTCGACGACTGCCGCGCCGTGCTCCGCCGCGTGCCGGGCGTAGAGTGCGCGGGCGGTCTGCGGTGCAGAGAAAAACAGGTCGAGATTGTGGCTTTCGACGCCCAGCACCGCGCGGTGGAACATCGGGTCGATGTAGTCCGGCCCCGACTTGAACGCGCAGGGGGTCAGCCCGCGGGCAGTCAGCGCCGCCAATAAAGCGCAGGCTGCCGTTGTTTTTCCGCTGCCGGAGCGGGGTGCAGCCAGAACCAATTGCAGCATTTTTACTCCCTCGCGATCAAGAAAACCGGGTTGTTCGCCATGAGCAGGTGCAGGCTGCCCGCCGCCCGGCTGCGGCTGACTGCGATTTGTGTGACCTGGGCGGTCAGGCCGTGGGCCGTCAGGGCCGCAACGGCCTCCTGTAAGGTTTCCAGCGCAATGGCGCTGATACAGAGCCGTGCATCGGGGTTCGCGGCCAGCGCGGCATCGACGACAGCCCGCAGACTGCCCTTGCTGCCGCCGATAAAAACAGCGTCCGGCGCGGGCCAGTCTGCCAGTGCGGCGGGGGCAAGGCCCTCGGTAAGGTGCAGATTTTGCACCGCAAATTTTGCGCGGTTCTGACGGATAAGGTCACAGGCTTCCGCGTCGCACTCCACGGCGCAGACCCGGCCCGCAGGGGCGGCCAGCGCCAGCTCCACACTGACGCTGCCGGTGCCCGCGCCCACATCCCAGAGGGTATCTGTGGGGCGCACAGCCAGCTTGGCCAGCGCGGCAGCGCGGACCTCCTGCTTGGTCATCGGCGTTTTGCCGCGGGTGAACGCTGCGTCAGGCAGGCCGGGCGTGCGGCGCAGGGGCGCGGGCACATTTTCCACAAGCAGGACGCTGAGCGGTGCAAAGCGCTGTGCGGCCAGCTCCTGCGCCGTGCCGGTCACAAGCCGCTGGGACGGCGTGCCGAGGTTCTCCCCCACCGTGGCCGCAGCGTCGCCCAGCCCGGCAGCCGCCAGCTGTTGGCAGAGCGTCGCGGGGGTCTCGCTGCCGCCGGTCAGGAAAAAAGTTGTCCCGCCTGCGCGGCAGGCGGCCACCGGGTCACAGGCGCAGCCGTGGGCGGAGACGAGCCGCCAGCCCTGCCACGGGCGGCCCAGCACCGCGGCCAATAATTGCACGCTGGAAACGCCGGGCAGCACCGTGTACGGCAGACCCGCGTCGTCCAATGCGCGGCAGAGCGCCGCCGCGCCGGAGTAGAAGCCCGTGTCGCCGCTGAAAGCCACCGCGGCCTCCGCGCAATCTGTTTGCCGCAGCAATGCGCAAATTTCGTCCGTTTTATAGAGGGCTGCGCGGTTTGCCGTGCAGCCCTCGGGCAGGTTTTCCAGCAGGCGGCGCGCGCCGATGATCAGCTCCGCGCCGCGCAGCGTCTCCAGCCCCGCCGCTGTCAGGCTGCCGGGCGCTCCGCTGCCCATGCCCACCAATGTGATCTTCATAAAAGCTCCCTGCATCGCTGTAAAATTGTGTCAGCGGTCTCGCCCTCGTCGTCCGGGCGGCGCAGCACAATGAGCTGCACGCCGCACCGGGCGGCGGCCTCGGCCTTTTCGGCAAAGCCGCCCGCCGCGCCGCCGTCCTTCGTGACCATATAGTCGATATGGAACTGGTGCAGCAGCGCCGCATTTAATTCTTTCGTAAAAGGCCCCTGCATCGCAAGGATATTGCGGTGCGGAACGCCCGCTGCCTCGCATGCTGCGATACCTGCCAGCGTCGGCAGAACGCGCGGGTAGAGCCGCGCCGGGTCGAGCGCTGCGAAGGCGGGCAGCTCCTTGGCACCCGTCGCCAACAGGACGCGCCCCGGTCTGTCTGCCAGATACGCGGCAGCCCGGGCGGCATCGGCCAGCACCACACTGCCCGCGGGCAGGGGGCTGGCGGGGCGCAGCAGACGGTGATATTCAACTCCCGCCGCCGCTGCCGCCGCACGGATATTGCGCGTTGCCTCGGCGGCATACGGGTGGGTCGCGTCAACGCAGAGTGCCGCACTGCGCAGCAGCGCCATCATTCCTTCGGCGTCCAGCCGCCCGGTGCGCACCGTGATGCCGTCGGCGCAGCCCTGTTCCTCGGCCCCCAGCTCTGTCGCCACACAGACCGTGACCGCCGCGCCGAGCGCCGCCAGCGCGCGGGAGAAGCTGCGCCCCTCCGTTGTACCGCTGAAAACCACCACATTCATACGCCGCGATACCCCCTTGGCGTAACCATTCTGCCATGTAAAATCTGCGTTGCAGCGTTGCCGACAAAGACCGTTGTGAACATATCCACGGCGGTGTCCGCCAGCTCGGCCAGCGTCAGCAGCCGTGCGGTCTGGCCGTCACGGCCAATGCAGCGCACCAGCCCGCAGACCGTGTCCGGGCCCTTGCCGTTGTCCCGCAGAATACGGACGGCCTTTTGCAGGTAGTCGGCGCGGCCTTTGGACGACGGGTTGTAGAGCGCCAGACAGAAATCCCCCGCCGCGGCGCAGGCCAGCCGCTTTTCAATGACGGCCCACGGCGTCAGCCGGTCCGACAGCGAAATCACGCAAAAATCGTGTGCCAACGGCGCACCCAGCACCGCGGCCCCGCTCAAAGCGGCGGTCAGGCCGGGCACGATCTCGACCTCTACCTCCGGGCAGTGCTCTGCCAGCTCCAACAGCGGGCTGGCCATGCCGTAGACCCCGGCGTCACCGGAGCAGACGAGCGCCACCGTCTTGCCGCCCTTTGCCGTTTCCAGCGCCCAACGGCAGCGGTCAAGCTCCCGCGTCATGCCGGTAGCGTAGACCTCTTTATCCGGGTAAAGCGGACGCACAAGGTCGATGTAGACCGTGTAGCCGCACAGCACGTCGGCGGCCTGCAGGGCGGTCTGCGCCTGGGCGGTCAAATACTGCGCACCGCCCGGGCCGAGGCCCACCACATACACAAGACTACGGTTCATCATTTTTCCATCTCCAATCCGGGGCAAAGGGGGCCAGCGCCACGGCAAGGGTCACGCCGTCCCGCGCCCACTTCGGGATGAACAGCACCCCGTCTGCAGCCAGCACCGCCGCGCGTTCGCAGACATTGTCCACGCCCGTGATGCTCTGCACAAAGCCGGAGGACGTAAAGCGGCCTTTAGCCGTGCGCAGGGCAGCGGCGGTATAAAAGTCCATCTCCCAGCCGCGCGCCCGGCAGAACGCCGCCAGACCCGGCTCATCCTTTTTCAAGTCAATGCTGGCTGCGCGGACAATGCCCTGCGGGGCAAAATGATGCTCCGCGCAGAAGGCCGCAAAGGCTGTTTCCAACTTTTCCGCCGTCGTGCCGCGCTTGCAGCCGACACCCAACACCGCAATGCGGGGGATCAGGTGCAGCGCCTCACCCGTCGGGGTCAGCGTCAGCGCAAAATCTGCGCGGTCAGCGGCGGCAGGCTCCACACCCGCTGGCGGCGTGCCGGAAACAGCCCAGTCTGCGGCATAGCAAACGCTCTGCCCGGCCAACAGTGCCCCGCTCACGTAGCGGATGCGCTCCGGCTCGGCCACAGCGCAGTTCTGGCGCTTGGCCCACTCGTCCACGGCAAAAACGCCGCGTCCGTCGGTGGCCGTCGTGATGACCGGCACGGCATGGCAGACCGCCGCCAGCCGCTGCGCCAGCTCGTTTGCGCCGCCCAGATGCCCCGACAGCAGCGGAATGGCGAACTGCCCACCCTCATCCAGCACAACGACGGCGGGGTCTGCAGCCTTGCTGCGGCAGTGTGGCGCGATGGCCCGCACCGCGATCCCGGCAGCTCCTACAAAAATCAGTGCGTCGCTTTGTGCAAACTGCGCAGCGGTCCAATCGGTCAGGCGGACGCCGTCCGCACCGCCGCGGGCCACGCTGCCGGGGCAGGCTGCCGCCAGCTGCTGCGCCAGCGCCAGTCCCCGCGCCGTGAACGCAATGTACGCGCAGGTCATCGGTTCGTCCCCCGTCGGAACTCCGTTGTGAACGCCGGGTCGTACAGCTTGCTGCGGTCATATTGTGCGGCCAAAAATTTCCCGACGACGATGAGCGCCGTCTTGGTGATGCCCGCCGCGCGGGTGCTTTCAGCCAGCGTTCCGACGGTGCAATGTACAATTTTCTGTTCCGGCCACGTTGCCTTGTAGACAACGGCGGCAGGGGTCGCGGCGGTGTACGCGCCCTGCAGAAGCGCATCCTGCACCCTGTCGATCAGGCCGATGGAGAGGAAAATGACCATCGTCGCCCCGTGGGCGGCCAGCGCGGCCAGCCGCTCACCTTCGGGCACAGGGGTACGGCCCTCCATGCGGGTGATGATGACGGTCTGGCTGACGCCGGGCAGCGTGTACTCGGCGTTCAGCGCCGCCGCCGCACCGCAGAAGCTCGACACGCCGGGCGTATCGTCGTAGGCGATGCCCATCGCGTCCAGCGCGTCCATCTGTTCCCGGATCGCGCCGTACAGGCAGGGGTCGCCCGTGTGCAGGCGCACGGTGGTTTTGTGCGCTGCTTCGTTTTCTTTCATGACGGCAAGCACCTGCTCCAGCGTCATCTCGGCGCTGTTACAGATGGCGCAGTCCGGCCCCGCCAGCCCCAGCAGCGCCGGGTTGACCAGGCTGCCCGCGTAGATGATGCAGTCCGCCGTTTGCAACAGGACCGCGCCGCGCCGGGTAATCAGGTCCGGTGCGCCGGGACCGGCCCCCACAAAATGTACCATGTCAGGCTTCCCTCCACAATTTCAACAGTGTATCGGCAGTTTTTGTCTGCCCCAGCGGGCCGTTCCGGTTTGAGAACAGCACCGCGCCGACCTTGAACGCCCCCGCCGCGCGGCGGTCCAGATGCGTCTGGACCGCGGTGAGCAGGCTGGCCATGACCGGCTCCCGCAGCTGCGCGGCGTCCAGAATGTCCAGACAGGCGTCTGTCGTGGCGGCGTCCATCAGGGCGCGGCAGGTCGCCGCGTCCGCGCCGCAGAGCGCCGCATGGGCGCAGAACAGCTCAGTGCGGCAGTCGGCACAGCGGGAATGGGTGTTCATAATGCCGCCCGCCAGCTTGACGAGCTTGCCCACATGCCCGACGAGCAGCACCTCCGCGAAGTGCTCCGCCGCTGCCATATCCAGCGCCTCGCCGATGAAATTTGAGATTTTTACGATAGGGATCTCGTGCAGCGCGGGGTAGTTGGCGGCCAGGTAGTCCAGCCCGTAGTTGCCGGGGGCTAAAATCAGGCGGCGGCTTTTCAACGCTGCCTGGTGGATTTCGATTTGCAGCGTATCCAGAAGTGCCTGCTGGCTCATCGGCTCCACAATGCCGCTGGTGCCCAGCACCGACAGGCCGCCCTCGACCCCCAGATGCGGGTTGAAGGTGCGCTTGGCCGCAGCCTCGCCGCCTTCGATGGAGATGACCACCGCGAACCCGCCGCCGTAGCCGACGGCGTCCGCCTCCCGCAAAAGCGCCTCGGTTATCATCTGCCGCGGCACACGGTTGATGGCCGCCGCGCCGACGGGCTGGTCGAGGCCGGGCTTTGTCACACGGCCCACCCCCGCCCCGCCGTCAATCGTAACGGTGCGCGGTGCGCCGGGCAGCAGTGTGACCGCGGCAATGACCGACAGACCCGTCGTGGCGTCGATGTCGTCGCCGCCGTCCTTGACGATGGCACACGCGGCCCCGTCTGCCGTCAGGCGGCAGAACTGCGGTGCGACCTCCACGACGATGCCCTTGGGCGTGCGCAGACCAACGCTTTCCGGCGCGTGGCCGGTCAGCAGCAGCCGCGCCGCGCCCGCCGCCCCCAGCGCCGCACAGGTGCCGGTGGTGTAGCCGCAGCGCAGTAAACGCTGCCCGCTGCGGATGTAGTGCTCAAATTGGGGCTTCGGCTTTGCGCCGCTCCCGGCAAACAGCACCGCGTATTGGTCGGTGGTCAGTCCAAACAGCGCACAGATATTGTCCTGTGCAAAGGCGTCCTGCGGTGCCAGCACAGCGGACACGCCTGACGGCGCAACGCAGACAACGGCGTCGGCCAGCCTTTGGGCCAGCTCCAGCTCATGCAGCGTCACGATGACGGCCACATTCTTCTCATGTGCCAGCACTTGCAGGATGTCCATGAGCTCCGCCTTGCCCTTTACGTCCAGAAACGACGTTGGCTCGTCCAGAAGCAAAATCTCCGGCTGCTGGCAGACCGCGCGGGCCAGCAGCACGCGCTGGCGCTGGCCGTCGCTGATCCTGGCAAAATCGCGGTCCTCCAGCTCCTCCGCCCGGACAAGGCGCAGAGCGTCATGCACCTGCTGCCTGTCGGCATCGGACAAAATGCCCAGCCGCCCGGTGTAGGGGTAGCGCCCGGCGGCGGCGACCTCAAAGCAGGACGTCAGCTCGGTGCGGGCCGTGTGGGGCAGCATCAGCGCCAGCTTGCGCGCCCGGGCGTTGGGGGTGTAGGCCGTCAGGTCTTGCCCGTCCAGCAGCACCGCGCCGCCCTGCGCCGCCAGCTGCCCGGCCAGCGTTTTTAAAAGGGTGGATTTGCCCGCGCCGTTCGGACCGATGAGCGCCAGAATTTTGCCGCGCTCGGCGTGCAGGGCAATGTCCCGCAGCAGCGGCGCACCGTAGCCGACGGCGAGATTTTGCGTTTCACAACAGCTCATACCGTGCCCTCCCCGCTGTGGCGGCGCACAAGCAGCCAGATGACCACCGGCGCACCGAACACCGCTGTGACCGAGCTGATGGACAGCTCGGTGGGTGCAAACAGGCTGCGGGCGATCAGGTCGCACAGCAGGCAGAATGCCGCGCCGCCCAGTGCGCAGCCCGGCAGCACCCGCAGCGGTTTTGCACTGCCCAGCGTATGTTTTACCAGATGCGGCACCGCAATGCCGACGAAGGAGATCGGTCCGGCAAACGCCGTGACGCAGGCCGCCAGCAGGCTTGACAGCAGCACAAGCACCACGGAAAACGCCCGCACCGGCACGCCGACGCTGGCGGCGTAGCTTTCGCCCAGCTGGTAGGCGGCCATCGGCTTGGAGAGCAAAAACGCGGCGGCCAGGCAGGGCAGAACGATGGCCGCCGCCGTGGCGACATTGCCCCAGGTCATGCCGGAGAAGCTGCCCATCGACCAGTTGTGCAGGTTGACGATGTTGGAATCCTGCGCGAAGGCGACGACAATATCGGTGACGGCCGAGCAGATGTAGCCGATCATGACGCCGCAGATAACCAAAATGCTCATCTGCTGCACGCGGCGCGCCACGGCCAGCACAAACAGCATGGCCGCCATGGCCCCGGCAAACGCCGCCAGAATCAGCGTCAATGAGCCGGTGAGCAGACCGCGGTTCAAAAAGACGACCATCGTCAGCGCCACAGCCAGCTTGGCCCCGCTGGAAATGCCCATGACGAACGGTCCGGCAATCGGGTTGGCAAAAAACGTTTGCAGCAGATACCCGGCCACCGAGAGCGCCGCCCCCAGCAGCACGACCATGACGGCGCGCGGCAGGCGCAGCTGCAGCAGGATGTCAGCCGCCAGCGCGTTTGTGCGGCGGCCCAGCAGGGCCGCCGCGATGTCCGCCGGGGAGAGCGCAACGCTGCCCCAGAACAGGTTGAGCGCAAACAGCGCCAGCAGGGCCGCCGCCATGGCGAGATATGCAATTGTCATGCGTTTGGAGGTGTGCATTCGTGGTTCCCTTTGCGGCGGGCGGCAATGGTGCGGGCGGATAGGAAATCCGCCCCTACGGATGCGCCACGGTTTTGTGCGCCCGTTTTTGCCGCCTCGTTAAATTTTCAGTGCAGATTCGTCAAAAATGTCAATTCACTGTCGTCAGGGTCATCCTCGGTGAACACCCTGTTCATATCCAGGATCAGCTCCGGCAGCTCCATGCTCTGCTGGAAAAGGCTCTGCGACGTACACCAGACGCTGCCGCTTTGCACGGCCTTGAAGTCCGCCAGCATCGGACATTTAGCGAGCAGCTCATCCATTGTGCGCAGCTCGCCCTCAATCGTGCTGTTGTAGAGCAGCACATCGGCGTCACGCGCCCCGGCGTAGAAATCCTCGAGCGAGATATTGACAGTCGCCAGATTGTTGCCGCTGTCCGTCAGGTCGGCAAAAACGTAGCTTCCGCCCGCCAGCCCGATCATCTTGGCGACGTAATCACCGCCCTTGCGCACCGTGGCGAGATTGTTTGAGGTGATGGAGAAGAACGCCGCCGTCTTGCCGGTGGGTTCCTCGTCCAGCAGCGGTGCAATGCGCTGCACAGCGTCGTCAAAAACGCGCTCGGCCTCCTCGGTTCTGCCCAGCAGGATGCCGTACAGCTTGACCCATTCCATCCGGGCCAGCGGGTCACTCTCGTAGCTCGAGCGCTCGACGAGGACCGGCACGCCGAATTTTTCGAGCTGCTCCTTCACCTCGGGTGTGTGGTAGATCATTGTGTTCTCGATGGCAAGGCCGCAGTCGGCGGACAGGATCGTCTCGTAATCGGGCGTGCTGTATTTGCCCGCGTAGGCGATCTCGCCCTGCTCCATGGCGGTGCGGGCCGCGTCGAGGTACCAGTTTTCGGCCTGCGTGCCGGACAGCGCCACAGCCCCCAGCCCGCCAATGCTGATGATGGGATCCATCGCGGACGACGACACAAGGTAGATATTTTGGATAGGTTGCTGCAAAACGGTGATGTCTGCGTCCAGATCAGCGGGCGCAGCGGCCCCCTCCGGCACGACGAGATAGCGGCTGCCGTCAATCGTGATGAGGTCATAGCCGCCCGCACACACATCCACCGTGAACTGCTTCGCATATTCCAGCGGATAGCGGTTTTCTATCGTCAATGCGTCCGTTTGCGCGGGAGCCTGGGATGCAGCCGCGCACCCTGCCAGCAGCAGAGCGGGCAGGGCAAAAGCCGCCGCGCGCCTCATTCGGCGGCGGCCAGCGTCGCGCTGTCAAAGGTCAGGGTATAGTCGATCTCGTGCGGGGTGCTCATGGCGACGGTGTCCGCCGTGACGGCCAGCGCGGTATCCAGCGCGGCAACGGGGATTTCAAACGTCGAGTTGCCGTCGGTGTTGACGGGCAGGTACTTTTCGCCGTCGACGAGCATATAGTCATAGTTCGGGCTGCTCCAGACGATGGTCGCGGTCATAATGCCGTCGGCCACGGTCAGCGCGGCGGGGCTTTCGACGGTGGCGCGTCCGCTGCCGCCCTCCAGCGTCACAGCGCAGGTGTAGCTGCCGTCGGCGGGAATCTCGACGGCTGCCGCAGCCGCATCCTCTGCCGCAGGCTCGGCATCGGAGATGCTGACCGTATGGTCATACCAGGTGCCCTTGGTGCCCAGAATAGCCAGCTGGAAATCGGCATCGACAGCCGCAACGGGGATGTCAAAGCCGTATACTTCGTCGCTGGTGCCGTCGGAGTAGGTCACTGTGTCAACGGTAGGCTGCAGCCAGTCGCTCTCGTGGGCGGGGGCGTCGGCGGCCATGCCCGGATACAGGTTGACGATCTTCTGGGACTGCAGACTGACGTGGAAGGTCATCGTGCCGTTTTCCACCGTCAGCGTGCCCATGCCGTCCACGGCTTCGTTGGCGTGGAACATACTGCTGTCGGTGTTGAACTTAGCGGTGTATACGCCGTCCGGCAGCGCGGCAGCGGGGGCCGGGGCTTTCGTGACGGCAGGGGCCGGGGCCGCGGTGGCGGCAGGAGCGGTTTCTTCCGTGGAGACCGCCTCGGACGTGCTCTCGGCGGTGGACGCTGCGGACGCACCGCAACCCGCCAGCAGCAGGGCAGCGAGAGTCAGAGATGCGAGTTGGAGCTTTTTCATGCTTTCCTTACCTCATTCTATATATATTTATCAGGCAATAGCGGGAGGCAGCGCGGGCGGATACGGAATCCGTCCCTACGGCGTGGCGGGGCATCACATCGGACGCAGGCCGGACATGCCCAGCCCCTGCCGTGCTTTCCCAAAAACCAAAAAACTGCCCGGAGCTTACCCTCCGGGCAGAATGGGTCTTTCTCAGCCGTTCAGGGAATCGATGGCGGCCCCGGCGTGGTCAACGTAGAGCTGCTGGATGTCGCCGATCTCGCCCAGACCTGCGATCTGGGTGTCGACGCTCTCAAAGCAGTCGGCGGCGTTGAACTGGCTCAGCCAGGAATCGTCCTCGGCACCGGCCATGTCGTTGTTGGCGTGGTCACCGGCGACGACCATCAGCGGGCGCAGGATGACCTTGGTGTAACCGGCCTCCTTGACCTTCTCGATAACGGCATCGCAGGCGGTGTCCTCAGGCTCGCCCTCGACGGTGCCGATAAAGACGTTGTCATAGCCCAGCGTCTGCATCGCGGTCTGCATCTGGCTGTAGCTGACCTTGGCGGTGTGGGACGTGCCGTGGCCCATAAAGACAAAGGCGGTGCCGTCCGCAGCGGCGGCAGCGGCGTCGTCATATCCGGCGGTCTTGACGGCCTCGGCGGTGATGGCGGCGGCTACGGCCTCCTTGTCGGCGTTGATGACGGTGGCATCTTCGCCGACCTCGCCCAGCAGGGGTTCGGCAATGGCAACGCTGTCGAACTTGTCCCTGTACTGCTCAACCGCCTCGCACATCTCGTCGTACTCGGCGCCGTGCATCAGGTGCGTAGGCTGGACAACCAGATTCTTGACGCCGTTGGCAACGGCACGGTCAAGCGCCTGGTCCATGTTGTCGATCTTCTCGCCGTCGCGGGCCTGAACGTGGTTGATGATGATCTGCGCGGTGAAGGCGCGGCGGACGCTCCAATCCGGGTAGGCGGCCTGCAGGGCGTCCTCGATGCCCTTGATGTCAGCGGCGCGGCTGCCGTTGAAGGAGGTGCCGAAGCTGACGACCAGCAGCTCATTTTCGCCGATGTCGTCGGCATTGCGCGGGTCGTCCTTGCCGGCGTCGCCGGTGTCGCGGCCAAAGTAGTCGGGGTCTGCGTTCTCACCCTCGACCAGCTCCTTCTGGGTGTCGGTCAGGGCATCCCAGGCAGCCTTGGCGGCCTCGCACTGGGCATCGGTGTCGGCGCTGCGCTCCTGCACGTAGATGGCGTCGATCAAATCGGCGCAGTTCTTAGCGGCCACTTCGTCTGCATCTCCCTCGTCTGCGGTCTTTTCTGCATCTTCTGCAGTGCTTTCGCCGGCGACGGTGCTCGCGGCAGCGCTGTCAGTGCTCGCGGCGGTGCTGCCGCAGCCGACCAGCAGGGCGGCGGACAGTGCTGCGGCCATGGCGACGGCGGCAGCTTTTCTGTAGGTGATCCTTCTCATGTGTTTTTGCTTCCTTTCCTTGTTTAAAACCGGGAGACAGTACGGGAGAGAACAGCAGGGCACACGGAAATTGACCCCGTAAAAAACGAGGTCCTTTGCGTGCAGAATGGCAACACAAAAGACCCCGTATTTTAAGCAGGTGCTTTGCGGTACAACCAATTCCTCGTGATCTGGGGCGGTGCGCCCCCGTACCCGGCAGCAGGCAGGTTTCCTGGCTGAAAGCTCAACGCCTGCCGCCGCCTTCCCGGGTCAAAACCCAGTGACCGATGCAAATGCACCCTGGCGGCAGGCTCCCTTATCACAGTGACGAGATCGTGCGGGATTTGCACCCGCTTCCCTTTTACCCTTTCCCATGCGCCGAACGGCGGCATAAAAAGGCACCTGCTGTCGTATTCAGTTTTACGGTGTAAAGTATAACACAATGCGGTGAGAAACGCAAGAGTGCGTCGGTTTCAATTTTGCCTTTATACGCTTTATACGATTGTGAACTGGCACGCCCGCATGGCGTCCAGCGCCGTTTGGTGGGACTGGGGCGTGACCCCGGCGCAGCAGTCGGACAGGATTTCGATTTCCGTCTCCGGGAAGGCCGCGCGCAGCACCATGGCGTTGCTGATGACGCAGATGTCGGTGCAGTAGCCGTAGATGACGATCTTTTCAATGTCGTCCACGGCCTTGTTGTGGGCCATCAGCTCGTCGAGGATCTCGCTCGGCAGCATATAGCTGCCGAAGGAGGGCTTGTTGACGATGTGGCAGACCTCGGGCTCGGTACCGTCCAGCGCGTTCTCCAGCTCGGGCGCAAAGTTCCAGCCGTCCTCGCCCTCGATGCAGTGCTCCACAGGCAGGTGGCGTCCCTCCCGCGTGGCAAGGTAGTTGTCGGGGTGGGTGTCCCGCGTCAGGAACAGCCAGTGCCCGGCCCGGGCATGGGCCTTAACGGTCTCGGCCAGGTGGGCCACGTTGGCCTGTGCCTGGGGGTTCGCCAGCGCACCCGTGATAAAGTCCTTTTGTACGTCCACAACAATATCCAGAATCATAGCGACAGCTCCTGTTTTTAGGCAATACCGCATAATTCTAAGTGCCGATACGGCGAGCGAGGTGCGGCAGCTGCTAAGCCAAAAGCGCAGATAATACTGGATGTCTTATCGAGCATTTTGGCAACGCAGATGCCGTGCCGCAGCCGCCGGAGCGATGCTTAAGCCGTCAGGCGGGAATTATGCGGTGTTGCCTTAATGGTTTGCTACCAGTATACCGCAGACGGTGCGCGGTGTAAAGTGCGCGTTTCGCTGGCCGCAGGGATGCGGATGTGGTATAATGGAAGAAAAAGTTCAGGAGGCCCTTCATGACTCCGCGTGAAGCGTTAAAACGATATTTCGGCTACGACTCCTTCCGCCCCGGGCAGGAGGAGATCGTCAGCGCCCTTCTGGCCGGACGGGACGCGCTGGCCATCATGCCCACCGGCGCGGGCAAGTCGCTCTGCTATCAGGTCCCTGCCCTGCTGCTGCCGGGGCTGACGCTCGTCATCTCGCCGCTGATCTCGCTGATGCAGGACCAGGTCAAGGGGCTGAACGCAGCGGGCATCCATGCGGCATTTATCAACTCGTCGCTGACCGAGACACAGATCGCCCGCGCGCTGGACCTGGCCGCCGAGGGCAGCTACAAGCTCGTCTACGTCGCGCCCGAGCGGCTGGAAAGCCCGGTGTTCCGCAGCTTTGCCGCGGGGGCGGACATCTCGATGGTCACGGTGGATGAGGCGCACTGCATCAGCCAGTGGGGACAGGATTTCCGCCCGAGCTATTTAAAGATCCTCGACTTCATCGACAGTCTGCCCCGCCACCCCATCGTGTCGGCGTTCACGGCCACGGCCACGCGGGAGGTCAAGGACGACATTGTCTGCACGCTGCGGCTCCACGACCCGAAGGTGCTTGTGACCGGCTTTGACCGGCCCAACCTCTACTTTCAGGTCGAGCGCACCCGCCGCAAGGACGATTTTGTCATCCAATATCTGCGCGACCACCCCGGCGAGAGCGGCATCATCTACTGCGCCACCCGCAAGAATGTGGACAAGCTGCAGGAGCTCCTGACCGAATACGGCTTTGCCGCCACAAAGTACCACGCGGGCCTGTCCGCCGAAGCACGCCGCAAAAATCAGAATGACTTCATCTACGACACCGCGCCGGTCATTGTGGCGACGAACGCCTTTGGCATGGGCATTGACAAGTCCAACGTGCGGTTCGTGCTGCACTACAACATGCCCCAGAGCATGGAGAATTATTACCAGGAGGCAGGCCGTGCCGGGCGTGACGGGCTGCCGTCGCAGTGCGTGCTGCTTTTTTCGGCGCAGGACGTCATCATCAACAAATTCCTGCTGGACAAAAAGGATTTTGCCGAGATGGACGACGAGGAGGCCGACCTTTTGCGCCAGCGCGACCTGCAGCGCTTGCAGACGATGGAGCGCTACTGCCAGACGACGGAGTGCCTGCGCAACTACATTCTGGCCTATTTCGGCGAGCATCCCACCGCGCCGTGCGGCAACTGCGGCAGCTGCAGCAGCGATTTTGACGAGGTCGATATGACCGACGCCGCCAAGTGGATGATCAACTGCGTAGCCGAGCTGCGCGGGCGGTACGGCAAAGCGATTTTGTTCGGCACTTTACAAGGCGCGAACCGTGCGCGTCTGCGGGAGCTGGGAGCCGAGCGCTTCAAGAGCTACGGCCGGATGAAGGACACCCCGCGCGAGACGCTGGAACGCCTGCTGGCCCAGCTGCTGGAAGATGGATATTTGGTGCAGAGCGACGACCAGTACGCCGTGCTGCACATCGGGGATATTGCCCCGCTGAAGGCCGGCGGGCAGGTGCTGGTCAAGCTGCCGCCGCAGCGTGAGCCGGAGCAGACCCGCGCACCGAAGCCGAAGCGCCGCAGCCCGATGGACGCGCTGACGAGCGCCGGACTGGAGCTGTTCAACCAGCTGCGCCAGCTGCGGTTCGACACCGCCCAGCGCGAGGGACTGCCGCCCTACGTCGTGTTCGGTGACAAGTCGCTGGTGGATATGTGCCTGCGCGCGCCGCGCCGCGCGGAGGATATGCTGGGCATCTACGGCATGGGTGAGCGCAAGTATGAAAAGTACGGTGCCGCGTTCTTTGCGGTCATTGACGCCTACCGCGCCGACCACCCCGACGCCGTTTTGAGCCTGGACCCGCCCGCACCGGAGCCGGAAAAGCCGCTGCCGTCCGAGAAGAAGAAAAAGCCGCCGAAGTCCGAGCGCCCCGCGTTTTACCTGACGGCGGAGGACGCGCGCAGCTTCAACTATCAGGACAGCTATACCGGCGCGGAGCTGAAGGCCGCGCTGATCGAGGCCGCCGGTGACCCGGATGTGAAGGCACCGACCATCAAGGAGATCGACGAGTGGCTGCTGGCGCAGCGGCTCATCGGCATGGAGCGTCTGCCGACGAAGGGCTTTTACTACGTGCCGACCCCTGCCGGTGTGGACGCCGGTCTGCGCAGCGAGGACAAGGTCAGCGCCCGCGGCACGCCGTATTCAGTACTGCTGTTTACGCCGGAGGCGCAGCGGATGGTGGTGGAGCACTTTATCGAAGCGGAGGCTTCCCCCGCCGGGGAAGCTGTCACCGAAGGTGACTGATGAGGGCAGACCTACCGGCAGCAACCCGTTCACGGGCAGCAATAGCACACTTTTCTCTCATCCGGCCCTGCGGGGCCACCTTCAGTCTTCGCGCTAAGAGCCGCCTGCGGCGGTTGCGCTTCGACACGCGCCTGCGGGCGCAGCCCCAAGGGAGAAGGCGCAGAAAATAAAACGGAGCAACGGCACAAAATCTGCTGGAGTACAACTGGGAGAATCCCCGCCGCGAAAAGCAGTACATCCTGCCGATGTTCGTGCCCGGCAGCGCAGAGTTTTTCAACATGAACAAGCGGCAGATCGCCGACCACCCCGAGGTGACAACCTTCTTTGAGCGGATGACGTTCCTGCCGCTGGAGCACATCACCGCCATGGTGCCCCCGGGCGGCGCAGGCATCGGTATGCACGTCATCCCGGTGGAAAAAGCCATCGAGACCGAGAACCGGTCCGCCGACATTGAGCACATCTCTCACTGGCTGAAAAAACCGGACATTTTCGTCGGCGGGGGTCTGCACCGGGCCGCGGTTTGCCATTGACGCGATTGCTGCGGGCAAGCAGGGGGCAATTTCCATCCACCGCTTTGTGCAGCCCAACACAAGCCTGACGATTGGTCGCAACCGCCGCGACTTCCACGAGCTGGACAAGTCGAATCTGGCGCTGGGCGAGTATGACCGCGCACCGCGCCAGTCCGCCGCGCTGGATGCGGGCATTGACGCGCACCGTTCCTTCCGCGACGCGCACCTGACGCTGACCGAGGATCAGGTCAAAATCGAGACAGCGCGCTGTCTGGGCTGCGGTGCCAGCGTTGTGGACCCGAACAAGTGCATTGGCTGCGGCGTCTGCACGACAAAGTGCGAGTTTGATGCCATCCGCCTGCACCGCGACCTGCCCGAGTGCAGCAAGATGGTCAGGAGCGAGGACAAGTTCAAGGCCATTCTGCCCTACATGGCGAAGCGCGAGATCAAGATCCGCTTTGCCAAGAAGGAGAAGTAATGCACGAGCTTGGCATTGTATTCCACATCATCCGCACGGTGGAGGACGTGTCCCGACAGAACGACGCGACGCGCATCCGGCGCGTGACGCTGCAGCTGGGCGAGGTCTCCGGCGTGGTGAAGAGTTATCTGCAGGACTGCTGGAAGTGGGCGGCGGCAAAATCGGAACTTTTGCCCGGCGCGGTGCTGACCGTGGAGACCATCCCCGCCGTGACCGTGTGCGAGGACTGCGGCCAACAGTACCCCACCGTGCAGTTTGGCCGCACCTGCCCCCACTGCCAGAGCCCGCGCACCCACCTTTTGCAGGGCCATGAGATGTTGATCAAAGAAATCGAGGCCGTGGAGACAGGCCCCACCGCCCCGGAGAGAGCGTGAAGCTGCATGAAATACAAAATTTTCCGCATTGAGGAACAGATGTACGGCTGTGAGGAGCCGCCCGCCGACCAGCCGATTCTGGTTGACGTAGTGCTGGAAGGTGCTGACGGCACGCGGCGCGTGCTCCCCTACCCCGACGAAGCGCTGCGCCGCGGCGGGATGGAGGAAGGCGACAGCGTCGAATTGACCGACGGCATCCTTCGCAAGGTATAATTTCCCCAAAAACAAAAGGGGCTGTTGCGTGTGCAGCAGCCCCTTCTATGTTTTTTACAAAGGTTATTCTTCCGTAGAAATATCGCGGCCAAAGTATTTTTCGCTCAATGCCTTCAGCGTGCCGTCGGCGCGCAGCTCGTCAATGGCGGCATCAATGGCCGTGCGCAGGGTGGCAGTCTCGTCGCCCTTGCGCATCGGGATGGCGATCTGGTTCGCATCGTCGGTCAGCACGGCGATCTTCACATTCGCGTCGGGGTGCTCCTTCGTGTAATCGTAGAAGGTCATCTCGGCGTTCAGCGTCGCGTCGATGCGCCCGCTCAGCAGCAGCTCAAACGTCTGATTCAGGTCGTCAACGCCCGTCACCGTAGCGCCGTACTGTTCGGCCAGCTCGGCGTAGGTGCTGGAGATCGTGTTCGCGGTCTTTTTGCCCTTCAGGTCCTCCAGCGTGTTGATGCTGTCATCGTCGGCCTTGGTGATGACGGCGGTGCGGTTGAAGGCGTAGGGCGTCGAGAAGTCGTATTTTTCGGCGCGTTCGGGGGTGATGTCCACGCCGTTGACCATGATGTCATAGCGGCCCGCGTCCAGACCGGCCAGCAGGCCGTCCCACTCGCCCTCGACAAACTGCGGCTCAACGCCCAGCTTCTTCGCGATCTCGGTGGCGACCTCGACGTCGTAGCCGACGAGGTTGTCGTTTTCATCGTGGTAGGTCCAGGGTGCCCATGTGCCCTCCATCGCAACCGTGATGGTACCCTTGGCCCGGATCTCGCTCAACAGGTCGCCGGACGCGGCCTCGGCGGTGCTCCCGGCGGCGGATTCCACGGCGGGCGCGGTGGCGGCGGCGCTGCTGCCGCAGGCGGTCAGGGCCAGCGCGGCGGTCAGGGCCAGGGCGGTCAGCTTGGTCAGGTTCTTCATTACAATAGGCTCCTTTGCTTGTAGGTCTGCAAAAATTCTTTGGTGCGGGGCTGCTGCGGGTCGTTGAAGAACGCCTCGGCGGTGTTCTGCTCCACAATGACGCCCTGCTCCATGAACACCACGCGGTTGGCCGCGTGGCGGGCAAAATCCATCTCGTGGGTCACGACCAGCATTGTGCGGCCTTCCCCGGCCAGGCTGCGCATGACGGCCAGCACCTCGCCGGTCAGCTCGGGGTCCAAAGCGGACGTAGGCTCGTCGAAATAGATGATCTCCGGGTCGGCGGCCATGGCGCGGGCAATCGCCACGCGCTGCTGCTGCCCGCCGGAAAGCTGGCTGGGGTAGTAGTCGGCGCGGTCATCCATGCCGACCTTGACCAGCGCGGCGCGGGCGATCTCCTCGGCCCGGCGGCGCGGCATTTTGCGCGCGATGATAAGCCCCTCGGTCACGTTTTGCAGCGCGGTCTTGTTGGCAAACAGGTTATAGCTTTGAAAGACAAACCCCGTGCGGCGGCGCAGGGCGTTGGCCTCGGCGTGGGTGACGCGGGCCAGGTCTACGCGCTGGTCGTCAAACAGCATCGTGCCGCCGTCGGACTTTTCCAAAAAGTTCAGGCAGCGCAGCATCGTTGTTTTTCCGCTGCCGCTGGGGCCTAAAATGGCGACGACGTCGCCCTTGTTCACGTCCAGATCGATGCTCTTGAGCACCTGCAAATCGCCAAAGGACTTGCGCAGATTTCTGATTTGCAGCATAGTTCAGCTCCTTTGCGCGCCCTTGCTGTTGAGGTACCGCTCGCCGACGGCCTGCAGGCGGGTCAGCACGGTGCAGAACAGCAGGTAAACCAGACCGACCTCAATGTAGAGGGCCAGCGGCTCATAGGTACGGGCCACAATGCGCTGGGTCGTCATGAACATTTCGGTCACGGTGATGTTCGCGGCCAGCGAGGTATCCTTGACCATAGCGATCAGCGTACTGGCCAGCGTGGGGAAGGCCGTGCGCAGCGCCTGCGGCAGGATGATGCGGCGGATGATCTGTAAGTAGCTCATGCCGACGCACTGCCCCGCCTCCATCTGGCCTTTGGGCACGGATTCCAGCGCGGCGCGGATGGTCTCGGCGCAGTACGCGCCCTCGTTGATGGAAAAGACGAGCACCGCCGCGGGGAACGGCTCAATCAGGATGCCGACGCCGGGCAGGCCGTAGAACACAACGAACAGCTGCACCAGCACGGGCGTGCCGCGGATGACCCAGATATAAAACCGGGCCAGCCGCTGCAAAACGGGCACATGGGCAAACTGCACCAGCGCCACCGCCACCGCGATGATAAGCGCCAGCGTGAACGAGATGGCGGTCAGCGGGATGGTGACGGTCAGGCCGGGCAGCAATATTTTACCAAAGGAATCCACAAGGATTCCCCACAGGCGTTCGGACATGGGGCGGAACTCTCCTTTTTTGGTTGGGGTTGCGGGAATATTTCCCACTAAAACGGTATGCTATGAGATTGTAGCACACTTTGCCGGATTTTGCAAGAGTGGAATTTGAAGTGAAGTTTAAGGTGGGAGCAGAAAAGCCTCCCTTGTCAAAGACAGACTCCCCCGTGCCGGGGGAGGTGGCGCGTAGCGCCAGAAGGGGAGCAGGTGGACGCCGCAGGCGGCCGGAGGGATTCCGACGGGCTATGCCCTGCACGCTGTCACACCCGCAGACGGGCAGGAATCCCTCCGCCTCGCAGGCTCGGCACCTCCCTTTGACAAGGGAGGCTTTTTCCCTGTGGGGTGAGGGTGGAGGGATTGCACGGAAGGTTTACTGTGGCCGGAAGCGGGCACGGCGGCCAGAGGGCTGGCCGCCCTACGTTCCCCTTTTTCGGTAGGATGTAGGGCGGGGTGCCCCCACCCCGCCGAAGTTGGCGGCAGGCGGCAAAACCGGAACGGGGTGCAGGCGAAAGGCGGCGGGCCGGGCATGCCTAGCCCCTAGAAAGCGACAGTAACAGTAAGGGAACAATAAAAAGCCCGGTGCAAAGCACCGGACTTTTGTTAAAAGCAATTAAATATTAGCCAGCAGTAAGCGTACCATCAGTAACCGTATAGGTACCCTTAGTACCGTCATAAGTGCAAGTCTTACCATTAGAACCATACTTGAACTGAGTAATCTTGGCAATCGGCGTATTGCCAGCGGTAGTGTTAATCTGCACCTGAGCCATAACGGATGTGTTGGGGGTCTCGGACAATTTCTCAATATCCGTCTTGTTCACAGTAACCGTACCATCGTCAGCGATATCAGTAGATTTAGAAGCAGAAATAACAACATCCGCCTTCAGTTTCTGCGTATCAGCCAACTTAACCGTACCATACTGCTCGTCAATCAAGGTCTGAGTAGCCATAACAGCCATACGGCACTCCGCCGTGATAGACTGCTCTTTCGCCTTGTCGATGTAACCAGTCAGAGTCGGGATCAGCAGGGCGGCCAGAATTGCCAGGATGACCAGGACGACGATGAGCTCTACCAGGGTGAAGCCCTTCTTATTCTTCATTTTACGAATTTTCTCGAACATAATAAATTCCTCCACTAAATTCTATAAGGACTTCGTGCGTCCTTATTTGTGATAATATAATATCACATAATCTGCCAAATTTCAACAGCCTTATGTAAAAACAGCAAAAAACATTTTTTTGCTTCTATTTTCGATTCCCCACCGTTTTGCCTGTTGTATTCCAACAGCTTTGCCGTGGCTGCACCTCTGCCGCCGCGCAGAATTCTATACATATTACCGTCATTTTTAAAAATCAGCTGTGCCGCCGCGCCAAAACTGCCGCAATTGAAACCGCACATATATTGCGTTCATTTTATCTGTGCTGTCTCTGTCGGTGCGGGCAGCGGGGCGCATCGCGCATGGATTTCAGCGTATATAGGCCAATTTTACAGGCGGGCAATTTTTGTGCTATTTTGCATTTTTCCGTGTCCTCTCTCCCCTGCCCGGCCACGGGGACGCTCCTTTGTGAAAACACCGCAGATTCCGGTGCAAAAGTGTGGTATACTGCAAGATTTTGTGCTATACTGGATAAAAAATCAACACAGCCGGGCCGCGCCCGGCACAAAAGGGGCCACACATGAAAAACACCACCGAGGAAAAACGCGAGGCCATCCCCAACAGCGTCAGCCGGATGCTGCTGGCGGGCATCGGCGTACTTTTGCAGGTTTTATGGATCTTCTGGCTTGCCCTCAAGCTGAACGACTACTCCACCGCCATTCAGGTATGCACGTCGGTACTGACATTTTTGATTACGCTGCGTATATATGGGCTGCATATCAACTCCGCGTATAAAATTTCGTGGATCATTCTGATTTTGCTGTTTCCCATCTTCGGGCTGACCATCTATCTGCTGTTTGGCCGCAGCGGGGCCGTCAGCGTCATGCGCCGCCGTTTCGGCGAAAATATGACGATGCTGCGCCGGTATCACGCACCCATTTTGCAGCAGCGCCGCGCCCTGCCCTACCCGGACCGCATCACCCGCAACCACGCCCGCTATTTGCAGGACCGCGCGGGCTATCCCGCCTATGACAACACAGATGTGACGTTCTACGGCGACACCTGCGAGGCACTGGAGGCCCAGAAAACAGCCCTGCGCAGCGCGGAAAAGTTTATTTTCATGGAATACCACGCCATTGAGGACGCCTCCGCCTGGCAGGAGCTGGAGGATATTCTGGCCGAGCGCGCCGCCCACGGCGTGGAGGTGCGCGTATTTTACGACGACGTGGGCAGCATCGGGTTTATCAACAGCAAATTTGTCAAAAAGCTGGCGGGGCGCGGCATACAATGCCGCCGGTTCAACCCGGTCATCCCGATTTTGAACGTCTTTATGAACAATCGCGACCACCGCAAAATTACCGTTGTGGACGGGCGCGTCGGCTTTACCGGCGGCTACAATCTGGCGGAGGAGTACTTCAACCGCACCCACCCTTACGGCCAGTGGAAGGACAGCGGCATCCGGCTGGAGGGCGACGCCGTGCGCGGCCTGACGCTGATTTTCTTAGAGCTGTGGGGCGCAACGCAGAAGGCAGTCCCCGAGGTCGAGCGCTATCTGCCCGATGTGCCCTACACCGCGCGGGAGAATGCCGTGGTGCTGCCCTACGCGGACAATCCGCTGGACGACGAGGCCACCGGCGAGAACGTCTACCTGAACATGATCCGCAGTGCGAAGGACTACGTCTACATTACAACGCCCTACCTTATTTTAAGTGACGAGATGCAGCGCACACTGCGGCTGGCCGCGTCCAGCGGCGTTGATGTGCGAATCATCACGCCGGGCATCCCGGACAAAAAGCTGATCTTCTCGGTCACGCGCAGCTATTACGCCAGCCTTGCCAAGAGCGGCGTGCGCATTTATGAGTACGCGCCCGGGTTCATCCACGCGAAGCAATGCGTAGCCGACGGCACGGAAGCCGTTGTAGGTACGATCAATTTTGACTTCCGCAGCCTGTACCTGCACTTTGAGAACGCCTGCTGGTTCTGCGGCTGCAGCGCCGTGGCCGATGTGCGCCGCGATTTTGACGCGCTATTCCCCGTCTGCCGCGAGGTCACGCAGGAGTACGCCGACACCCGCAGCCTGGCCGTGCGCGGCTGGGACTGCGTGCTGCGGCTGTTCAGCCCGCTGATGTGACGGGCTGTGCGCCGGGCACGGCAAGTGGAATTTTCCCAAAGAAATCTGTACTATTTCACGTTGCAAACCGCCGCTGCGCGCCGTACAATAAAGACAAAATCCAGACTGTCAAATGAGGTGCATACCAATGGAGCATATAGCATGGAAGGGCCGCATCAAGCCCGGCTGCAAAGCGGAATATCAGCGCCGCCACGCGGAGATCTGGCCCGAGATGGTCGAGGTGCTGAAGGCTGCGGGCATCTGCAACTACAGCATCTTCTACTGTAACGACGAGCTGTTCGGCTACTATGAGTGCGCGAAGGGCGTTGCCTACGCCGAGAGGGTACAGGCCGAAAGCCCCGTTGTAGACCGCTGGAACGACTACATGAAGGACATTCTGGAGCTGGAAATGAACCCTGTGACCGGCGCCCAGCCCAAGCTGGAGCAGGTGTTCCGCTTGGATTAAACGCGCATAAGACAGCAAAGCCGCCCGTGTCAGGCTGACACGGGCGGCTTGTGTTTTTATGGCAGGTGCAGCGCAGGCGGTGTTGCCTTTAGGGTATTTACAACACGATGCGGAACGCGACGCGGTGCTCTCCTTCCCCGCTGACGCGGTAAGGCTCCTCCACATCGGTGCCCCAGCTGTCGATGCCGCCGACGCCGCGGGCTGCACCCAGGATCGTCACGCTCGTGCGGCCCGTGGCGGGCAGCTCAGTGATGTGCTGGGCGGCCTCGATCTCCTGCGCAGTGTTGGGCAGTGCACTGAAGGCAAACGGCGCGTCGGCCTGTTCAATCGTCAGCGCAGCCGCCGTCTGACCGCAGGCGTTGTGCTGCTCCAGCGTGAACTGACGGGTGCCCACATGCAGGCCGCAGTCCTGCGGGACGAGAGCCGGTTCAATGTGCGGCACTTCCTCATGGCAGCCAAAGACGCCGCCCTTGCAGCGATCCGGGTAGGTCTCGCCCGAAAGGCCGGTCCAGAGCGTGCGGGCCACGGGGGCAAACGTCTGGAATTTTACGCCGAAGCAGGGCAGCTCCGGTGCACCGGGCACGCCATGATAGACGGCCTCGACCAGCAGCGTGCCCTGCGGCTCCACGGTGTAGGTCAGCTCGGCTTTAGCGCCGGGCACGGTGGGCACGCCGTAGGTATAGCGCACCTGCACACCGTCGGCGGATTTCCGCAAGACCGCAAAGCCGAGGTTCTGCAGGTAGACATCCGCCGCCAGCCAGGCCGCCGCTTTCTGCGGGAAGCCGCAGCCGCGGTCATTGTCGGTGGCGGCGCGCCAGAACGCCGGGCGCGGGGCGCGCCAGAGCCACTCGCTGCCGTTGACGGTCAGCGACGACGGCCCGGCCTCGCCCGCGGAAAAGAGAATTTCAAACCCGTCGCCCCTGACGCCGAGGTTGCCGTCGCCCTCGGTCACGGTCAACGTGCCGGGCTTGCGGGCGGCCTGTGCTTTGGCCGCGTCGCGGTCCGCCCGGGCGGCGGCTGCGGCGTTGCGGGCATCGTGGGCGGCGCGTCGGGCGGGGGTGTCGTACCAGTAGCGCACGTCCTGCATGGCGGGCTTCTCGGCACCGTCGGCGTAGACAATGCCGTTGCCGCTGAAGTTGTAATCGGTGTTGCGGTCCGCAAAGTCGCCGCCGTAGCCCAGCACGCTGCGGCCAAGCGCGTCGGTGTGCCGGAGCGCCTGGTCCATGTAGTCCCAGATGAAGCCGCCCTGGTACTGGTCGAACTCGTCAGCCAAGCGCACATAGCTCTCCATGCCGCCCAGCGAGTTGCCCATATCGTGCATATACTCGCAGAGAATGAAGGGCTTCTTCGGGTGGGATTCGAGATACTCGCGAATTTCCCACGGCTTGGCGTACATCCGGCTTTCCATGTCGCTGATGGCGTCGAACGCGCGGCAGTGGAACACACCCTCATAATGCACGAGGCGTCCCGGGTCGTGGTCGTGGAAGAACTGCGACATGGCGAGAATATCCTCGCCCGCGTAGCTCTCATTGCCGCAGGACCAGATCAGGACGGCGGCGTGGTTCTTGTCGCGTTCAAACATGCTGCGGGCGCGGTCCACGACGCAGTCCTTCCACTCGGGCAGACTGCCGGGCACGTTCCAGCTCGGCTCCACCGCGCCGAGCTTCTGCCAGCTGCCGTGGCTTTCAAGGTTCGTCTCGTCGATCATGTAGATACCGTTCCGGTCACACAGGTCATACCACAGGCTCTGGTCGGGATAGTGGCAGGTGCGCACGGCGTTGATGTTGTTCTTTTTGAACACGGCCATGGCGGCGTGCATGTCGTCAGCACCGATGGCGCGGCCCCTGTCGGCGTTCCACTCGTGGCGGTTGACGCCGTTGAACACGACACGTTCCCCGTTCAGGCACATGACGCCGTTTATCATCTCAAAGCGGCGGAAGCCGATGTCGTAGGGCACGACCTCCTGCAAAACGCCGTCGGCATCGCGCAGGGTCAGTACGGCGTGGTAGAGCACCGGCGCTGCATGGCTCCACGGCTGGATGCCCTCGATCTCAATCGTATCGCCCGCGGCGGGGCCTTCGTAGACGGCGTATCCCTCGGGGTCGGTCACGACGAGGGCAACCGACGCGCCGTCGGTCTCGCCGTCCAGCTTGACGAGGGGCGTCAGCAGGCCGGTGGTGTTGTCGGCGGCAAGGTCGGCCTTGAGCCAGATGTCGTTGATGTGGACCTTGGGCTTTGCGTACAGGTAGACCGAGCGGAAGATGCCCGAGAAGCGGAAGAAATCCTGATCCTCGATCCAGGCGGCGCTGCTGCGCTTGTAGACCTCGACGCAGAGGCGGTTGTTCTCGTCCCGAATATACGGTGTCAGGTCAAATTCAGACGGGGTGAAGCTGTCCTCGGCATAGCCGACGAACTGGCCGTTGCACCACAGGTACATGGCCTGCTCCACGCCCTGAAAGCTGACGCAGACGCGCTGGCCGCGCAGGGACTCGTCCAGATCAAATTCTTTGACATAGCTGCCCACGGGGTCATCGTTCCAATCGACCTGCGGCGGGCGCAGGAAGCTGCGGCCATCCCACGGGTAGAGGGTGTTGGTGTACTGCAGCTGACCGTAGCCCTGCAGCTCGATGTGCCCGGGCACGCGGATGGTGCCGAAGCCGGACAGGTCGGCGTCCGGCTGCCAGAAATCCGCCGGGCGGGCGGCAGGGTTGGCGCTCCACGCAAAGCGCCATGCGCCGTCCAGTGACTGGCGCAGCGATGTCAGGCCGCTTTCGGCCTCGTCCAAGGTGCGGCAGCAGAGATGGTCAGAGTGTGCGTCCAGCCGGTTCACGGCAAAGACGGTGGGGTCACTCAGCCAGCGAAGTTCAGGGGTCATAGGGATCTCTCCTTTACACAATCAGGTTCTTACCGTCATTCTGCCACAGGGCGCGCGGGGTGTCAATGGAAAGTTTCACGCAGATATTTTCCGTATTTTTTGCATCTTTACGGGAATTGTGCTGTGTTTAACACTTCGCGGCAGGATTTTTTGAGTTTTTCCGTTTTGTCTGGTGGCAGATTGTACGCTGCAGCACCAGATATAGCGGTGGCGGCAGGATTTTTGCGGGGTGGGTTGTTATAGTCGGCACACCTGGGGCGGCGTTTTGGGGTCATACTTCTTCTGTCTCCGCCTCCGCGGCGGCGCGCAGACGCTCCCGCACGGGGCGCAGGGCCTCGGGCAGAGCCTCGTCGGGCAGGTCGCTGATGCCCTCGGTGCTGCCGCGGGCGGCGGCGGTCTCATAGAACCAGCACTTGTAGTCCAGGGTGTCCATCGTCTGCTGCAATTCAGCCATGCGGGTCTCGAGCACGGTGCGCTGCTTGCGGAACAGCTCCAGCCGCCGGGCAATGGTCTCATCGCCCTGCATGGCCAGCTCGATGTATTCGCGGATGTCCTTGAGGGACATGCCGGTTTTTTTCAGGCACTCGATGATGCGCAGCCACTCGAAGTCCTTCTCCGTAAAAACGCGGATGCCGCCGGACGAGCGCCCGACGAAGGGAAGCAGCCCTTCCTTATCGTAATAGCGGATCGTCGATGCGGGCACACCCAGTCGCCGCGCCATCTCCCCCACTGTATAGGCCATGTGTTTTCCTCCTATGACTTAAACCCAGGTTTAACCTGTGTATCAGTATAGGACAAAAGGGCGGCGTTGTCAAGGCGGGCGGGGTCACCCGCGGTATTCCCCCCTCATCCGGCTGAACGGTTTCCTGTTCTTGCACACGCCGCGGGGCGTGCCGCCGCTCCCCTGCCCGCTTTTCTTTTATAGGGAAGGCTTTTTCTATTTTTTATTGACAAACGCGCGGTTTGTTTCTATCATGTTCATATAAGCAAGGGAGGGACCGCCACTATGCTGACCTATAATATGGACGTGGAGGAACGCAGCACCTGGCTGCGCGCCACCCCCGGCGCGGCGGCGCTGGCACAGCCGTTTTACTGCACCGAGGCCGGCAACTTTTATGGCCGCGCCCATTTTGCCACGGCCCGCACCGATAAGGAAAGCTATCTGCTGTTTTATACGCTGTCCGGCTCCGGTCTGATCGAGCAGAACGACCAGCGCGTGGAGCTGCCCGCCGGCAGCGCCCTGCTGTTGAACTGCCGCGCCCCGCAAAGCTACTGCACTGCCCCCGGGCAGGACCACTGGCACCACTACTGGGCGCATCTGGACGGCGCGGGCGTCGCCAATCTGGCCGAGGTACTGCAGCCGCAGGGGCGGCTGTCCCCCGTTACGGTCAGTCGGCTGGAAATGCAGCCGCTGTTTGAGTCACTGGCCGCCGAGTGGGAGCACGGCGCTGCCGCACAGATTGAGATCTGCCTGGCCCTGCACCGGATGCTGGCCCTGATGGCCCGCCAGCTGCTGGCCGGGGACGAGAGCCGCTCCAACCGCACCTTGATCGAACAGGCCGCCGAGTACATCCGCCAGCACTATGCCGAGCCGCTGTCGCTGGACAGCCTGCTGGCCCAGACGCCGGTGAGCAAGAGCTGGTTCCTGCGGCTGTTCCGCCAGTACATGGGCACGACGCCCTACAATTTTTTGCTGTCCACGCGGATCACACGCGCCAAGGAGCTGCTGGTGCTGACGGATTTCTCCGTCTGCGAGATCGCGCACCAGGTCGGCTTTGGGGATGAGAGCAACTTCTCGACCCGCTTTACCGCCATGGTGGGCCAAAGCCCCCAGCAGTACCGCAAAAGTGCAATGAAGCCCGCGGAAAACTGAATAATGGGAAAGAAGGCATTTGTATGTTGAAAACCGAACGCATGGACCGTGTCCGTGCTGCCCTGCGCGCGCAGGGACTGACGCAGATGATCGTCTGCGACCCCAAGAGCGTGTGGTATCTGACCGGCGTCGCCGTGGAACCCTATGAGCGTCTGCTGGCGCTCTACCTGCCCACCGAGGGTGAGCCGGTACTGTTTTTGAACAGGCTGTTCAATGTGTCCGAGCCGCCGTGCAGGACCGTCTGGCACACCGACACGGACAAGCCCGTGGCGCAGATCGCCGAGGTCGTGGACGCGGGCAGGCCGCTGGGCATTGACAAGGAGTGGCCCGCTAAGTTTCTGATCCCGCTGATGGAGACCCACCCCGGTATGCAGGTCGTGCTGTCCAGCGACTGCGTGGACGACTGCCGCGCCTGCAAGGACGCCGAGGAGCAGACCCTCATGCGCGAGGCGTCCCGCATCAACGACGCGGTAAACGAGGCCGCGAAGCACTATATAAAGGCCGGCATGACCGAACGCGAGGTCGCCGAGTTTATCGACGCGCAGTTCCGTGCCCACGGCTGCGAGGGGCCGAGCTTTACGACGATCGTCTCCTTTGGTGCCAACGCCGCCGACCCGCACCACGAGCCGGACGACACCGTGTTAAAAGAGGGCGACTGCGTGCTGTTTGACATGGGCTGCGTGAAGAGCCGCTATTGCAGCGACATGACCCGCACCTGGTTCTGCGGCCAGCCCACTGAAAAACAGGCCGCCGTGCACGATCTGGTGCGCCGCGCGAATGAGGCTGCCGAGGCGCTCATCAAGCCCGGCGTGCGCCTGTGTGAGCTGGATGCTGCCGCGCGCGACCTGATTACGGAAGCGGGCTACGGCGCGTATTTCAACCACCGTCTGGGGCATTTCATCGGCCAGACCGACCACGAGAAGGGCGACGTCAGCAGCGCGAACACCACCGTAGCCAGACCCGGCATGATCTTTTCGATTGAGCCGGGCGTCTACCTGCCCGGCGAGTTCGGCGTCCGCGTGGAGGACCTCGTCCTGGTGACCGAGACCGGCTGCGAGGTGCTGAACAGGAACGATAAGCATTGGGATGTGGTGGGGAAATAACTGCCGCCATCCCTGCCTCCCCTTGAGGGGAGGTGGCCCCGCAGGGCCGGAAGGGTGGCTGGCAGCCGACCTATAAAAGGGTTGTTGCGGCCCACCCCTCACCGCCTGCGGGCGGAGCTCCTCTCAAGGGGAGCCTAAAGAATTTCAGAGAGGTGTACGCTTGAAAAAACATCTGTTCCGTATCATTGCCGTCCTGTCCGCCGCGGTCCTGCTGGCGGGCTGCACGGCGTCGCGGCTGCGGCTGGGGGCTGCGGCTGCAGGCGGCGTGTACAATGCGTTTGGTACCGCCATGGCCGCCCAGAACAGCACCATCGAGGTCAAACAGACCGCCGGGTCCGCCGCCAACCTGCGGCTGCTGGCGGGCGGCTATTTACAGCTGGCCGTTGCCCAGTCCGACATGGCGCAGGATGCCTACGACGGCAGCGGCGTCTTTGCCCACGAGAGCACCGAGCGCAGCTTCAGCGCCGTGGCCGCCCTGTATGAGGAGGCCGTTCAGGTCGTTGTCCGGGCCGACTCCGGCATTACGACGCTGGAGGAACTGCAGGGCTGCACGCTCAGCGTCGGCGAGGAGGAATCCGGCACCGAGCAGAACGCCTGGCAGGTGTTGGCCGCCTGCGGCCTGAACAACCGCCTGGTGCATACTGTAAACCTGAACTACACCGACGCTGCCGCCCGGCTGGCCGACGGCACGATCGACGCGATGTTCGTCACCGCCGGTCTGCACGCCGACGCGCTGGAACAGCTGGCCGAGACCTGCTCCATCCGTCTGCTCTCCGTCGATGGGGGTGTCGGTGCGCGGCTGCTGGCGGCCTACCCGGCCTACCGCGCCTGCGTTATCCCCGCCGGGACCTACGCCGGTCAGGGTGAGGACGTCTGGACCGTCAGCGTGCAGGCGCTTCTGCTGGCGTCGAACGCGCTGTCCGACGAGACCGTCCAAAGGCTGACTGCCCGGTATTTTGACAGCGTGGACGCCGTGGCTGCCGCCGTGCCGGTGCCGCTGGTGACCGACCCCGCCGTGGCCGCCGCGCAGAGCGTTATCCCCTACCACACCGGGGCCGCTGCGTACTACACCGCGCAGGGCATCACCCCCGCAGGGCCGGAGACGGGCGCGTCCCCTGAACAGGAGGCCGCCGCATGATCATCTCACTGGATATGTACCAGACGCTGTTTGCGGCGGTCTGCGTGCTGATGCTGGGCCGCTTTTTGAAGGCGCGCATCGGCTTTCTGGAAAAATTCTGCATTCCCGCGCCGGTCATCGGCGGCGTGCTGTTTGCCGTTTTCACCTGTCTCTGCTATGTGACCGGCATTGCCGAGTTTGAATTTGACGACATTTTAAAGGAAGTCTGCATGGTGTTCTTCTTCACCTCGGTAGGCTTTCAGGCCAACCTCAAGGTGCTGAAAAGCGGCGGCAAATCGCTGATCCTCTTCTTGGGGCTGGTCATTGCGCTGATTTTGTGCCAGAACTTCCTCGCCGTCGGGCTGGCGGATCTGCTGGGCATCTCGCCGTTGATCGGTCTGTGCACCGGTTCCATCCCGATGGTCGGCGGCCACGGCACGGCGGGCGCGTTCGGCCCCGTGCTCGAGGACTTCGGCGTTGCGGGCGCGACCACGCTCTGCACGGCGGCGGCCACCTACGGCCTGATTGCGGGCAGCGTCATGGGCGGCCCGACGGGCCGTCTGCTTATTGAGCGCCGCAAGCTGCTGGACACCGTTGTGCCCGAGGACGACAGCCTGCTGGTGGAGGAAGAAATCAAGCACGAGCGCCACACCAGCATGTACCCGGCTGCTGTGTTCCAGCTGATTATCGCCATCGGCATCGGCACGTTCATCTCCAAGGCGCTGGCCATGACCGGGCTGACGTTCCCCATTTATATCGGCGCGATGATCGCTGCGGCGTGTATGCGCAACATCGGCGAATTCACCCACAAATTCACGACCCACATGGGCGAGATCAACGACATCGGCGGCATCAGCCTGTCGCTGTTCCTGGGCATTGCCATGATCACGCTGAAGCTGTGGCAGCTGGCCGCGCTGGCGCTGCCGCTCATCATCCTGCTGGCGGGCCAGACGCTGCTGATTTTCCTGTTCACCTACTTTGTGATTTTCAACATCATGGGCCGCGACTATGACGCTGCGGTCATTGCAGCGGGCGTCTGCGGCTTTGGCATGGGCGCGACGCCCAACGCCATGGCCAACATGCAGGCCCTGTGCGAAAAGTATGCCCCGTCGGTCAAGGCGTATCTGCTGATCCCGCTGGTAGGCAGTCTGTTTGCGGACTTCCTCAACAGTCTGGTCATCACCTTCTTTATCAACTTTATCTAATTGGGAGGTCCTTCTGATGTTCCGCAAGCTGCGCGAGGCGCTGAAAAAGCAGCGCTACCGTGTCCACAGTGACGACGTTGCCCTGCCCGAGGTCTACACCGGCCAGGTCGCCCACAGCGACGCCCCCGAGACCCCGGAGAAGCACAAGTCCATCAACTATGAAAACGTCGCCATCCCGGAGGTTCATATTCCAAAGAAGAAGCCCTGAAGCCTTCTCCCCCTAGGGGAGAAGGTGTCCCCGCAGGGCCGGATGAGGGGGAGAGCTTGCCGCGGTTGCCCGCAAACGGGTTGCCACAGAGGGTTCGGCCCTCATCAGTCACCTTCGGTGACAGCTTCCCCCGATGGGGAAGCCTTTTTGTACAGCAAAACGCCCCTGGCCGTTCGGTCAGGGGCGTTTTGCCCGTAATGTTAGTCGAGGAAGTTCTCGTTGAGGGTGACACCGAAGTCGTGGGCGATGGCGCGCAGGTCATCGTCGGTGATGGTCTGGCGGATCAGGCCGCCGCCCATGGACAGAACCTTGACGTAGATCTCGGCACTCTTTTCAATCGTGTGGGCAAGGCCGAAGGTGATGTCAAAGTCAGGGCCGGAGGCAAACAGGCCGTGCTGTGCCCAGATAGCGGCCTGATAGGTTTTCATCTTCTCGGAGGTTGCCATGGCGATGTCCGCGCCGCCCGGGACCATCCAGGGGCAGACGCCGACGCCCTCGGGGAAAACGACGGGGCACTCGGTGGCGCTCTGCCACAGGGCGCGGGAGAAGTCACGGTCCGTCAGCGGCAGGATGTAGGTCAGCGCAATGACGTTGGTGGCGTGGCAGTGATAAATAACGCGGTTCGCGCCGTTGGTAGCGGCCTTGCGGACGCTGTGGTTCATGAAATGGCTGGGGAACTCGGACGTCGGGCGTGCGCCGTCGGCCAGACCCCAGACGATGCGCCAGCTGTCGCCCTTGTCGTTGATCTCCACAATGCCGATGCTGTGGATCGGGTCAGGCTCGACGTTGCGGAAGAACTTGCCGGAGCCGGTGGTGATGAAGTACTCACCGGCCAGATTATCGGCCTGCACGCCCATGTTGACCCACTCGCGCGGCTCGGCGTCGAAGTAGGGACGGCAGGCGGCGACGTCCTCCCCGGTCATGCGGTAGGTCAGGTTGCCGCCGTTGCGCTCGTGCCAGCCCTGCAGCCAGCCATCGTTGCACATGCGGATAAAGCCCTTGACGCAGGGAATTTCATAAATCGTAGACATAATTTCTGCTCCTTTATATCGTTGTGTTGGCTTCCCCCTCCGGGGGAAGCTGTCAGTGGCCCCGACCACTGACGGATGAGGGCAAAGCTGCCGACAACAGCCCGTTACCGGGCAATTGCCGCAAGGCCGCCCCTCATCCGGCCTCGGGCGGGGCCTCGGCCACCTTCCCTCAAGGGGGGGAGGCATCCCGAAATCAGCGCGTGATCACATCCACCGGTACGTTGAAGATCTCGGCAACCTTCAAAATCGTGTCGATGTGGTGGCCGGTGGCGGCGGCCATGTGGTGGGTGGGGCCGGCCTCGCTCCAGCGGTTGACGAACTCGCGGGCACCGCAGCTGAAGCGGGTGCGCATGTTCGTGTCACCGAAGGTGAAGATCGGGCCGGGCTCGTTGACGCCCTCGGCCACGACAAACTTGAAGTGGCCGTCCTTGTCCTGCGTGATGGCCAGATAGGTCACATCGCCCACCGGCGGGTAGAACTGGGTCAGGTAGCCGCCGCCGGTCTTGCCGTGGAACACGGGCACGATCTTCATGGTCGGCTTTCTGGCCGTGGAGATGTCGGCGTCGCCGGAGCCGGAGTGGCCGATGATGCAGATGTCCTCATTGAAGTCGATGGAGTACATCTCGCTCAGCTGGCCGCAGCCCGCAATGGTCTTGAGGATGGACATGGCCATCGCGACCTTGATGTCGCCCTCGACGGCGCAGGCCGTGCCCTGCTTGATGAGCATCGAGAACGCGGGGATCAGCATCGAGTCCAGCTTACCGGCCACGCCCTTGGCGAAGCCGTCGTAGTGGCTGGCGACGAAGGCGATCTTCTCATCCCTGACCCACTGCTCAAATGCGACAACGTAGCGGGCCATATCCCAGACCTTCTCTACCGTGCCGCCGCCCTCAATATCGAAGGTGTCCAGAATGTCCTGCGCCTTGGCGCGGATGGCGTCCTCGTCGGTGATGTTGTCGGCGATGGCCCACATCTTCTCCCAGTCAAACTGCTTGGTGTAGAGCCACATACGGTTGTACAGGTTCGTCTCGTCGATGTACAGATCCATCATGCCGGGGTACGGGCGGCCGATCTGCGCAAGGTTCGTATCACGGAAGCGGCGGCGCACCTGCGCGGCCTTGCACCAGTCGTTGATTTTGGCCTGCACGGCGGGGTCACCGCCCTCGACAACGCCGGTGATGACGGCGTGGCGCTTACCGGCGCGCTCCAGGTCAGCGACCATCTCGCCGACAGCGCCGCAGGCGTACAGCTCACCCAGCCAGGTGGGGGTGTCGGTGTTGGCGTAGTCGGGGGCCTTCTTCTTCTGCACGTTGACGAGGACGACGGGCACGTCGAGGTCGCGCACGGCGGGCAGCATATTGTAAGAGGTAGCGTAGGTCAGCAGCTGCAGAATGACAAGGTCAACGTCGGCGGCGCGGAACTTATCGCCCGCGGCCATGGACTGCTCCTTGGTGGTGACGATGCCGCCGTCGATGACCTCGACGGTGTCGGGCAGCGTCTTTTTGAAGGCGGCGTACTGGCCCTCAAACTCGGGGACCAGCGTGGGGAACTGCGGCAGGTAAGCGCCCAGCGCAATGGCGAACACGCCAACGCGGGCTTTGGTTTCGACTAACATGGTGGGACCTCCTGTATATGGATTTGTTGTGATGTGCGTGTAGGGGAGGGATTTATCCCTCTCGGGAAGTATACGGTGTCGGGCGCGGGCACGGGAGGGTCAAGACCCTCCCCTACAAACCAGGGTGAACGGCAGGCTGGCGGCGGCATGAGGGCATGCCGCCCTACGGTTGGATGTAGGGCGGGGTGCCCCCACCCCGCCGGGTCGTTTACTCCGGCTGATACTCTTTAATTTCAAAGCTGCGCCGGATGGCGGCGCGGGCCTCGGCCAGGTCGGCAAAATCGCCGCTGTGGATAAACTGCACCATCAGGTTGCCCAGCGCTGTGCCCTCGGTGGGGCCTGCAAACACGGTCAGGCCGGTGGCGTTGGCGGTCTGCTGGTTCAGGTAGCCGTCCTGGCTGCCGCCGCCGACGATATTCAGGCTTGTGTAGGTCTTGCCGGTCAGGCTTTGCAAGGTCTCCACGGCGCGGCGGTAGTCCTGCGTCAGGGAGTTGTAGACGCACTGCATGACCTCGCCGGTGGCGGCGGGCACGGGCTGGTGCGTGTCGGCGCAGGCGGCCCTGACTTCTTCGATCATGGAGGCAGGCGCTAAGAAGCGGTTGTCATCGGGGTCAACGCAGCTGGGGAAGTCGGCGGCCTCCTTCGCGGCGGCGATCAGCTCCGGGAAGCTCGGGCGGGTGCCGGTCTTTTCGCCAAGCTCACGGCGGACGGACTGGATCATCCACAGGCCCATGATGTTTTTCAGGTAACGGTAGCGGTATTCATAGCCGCCCTCGTTCGTAAAGTTGGCGGCGCAGCTGTCCGGGCCGGTGATGGCCGCTGCGTTTTCCACGCCCAGCAGGCTCCATGTGCCGCTGGACAGGTAAGCGGCGTACTCATCCCGCGCGGGCACGGCGAGGAACGCCGAGCCGGTGTCGTGGGTCGCGGGCAGAATGACCTCGGCGTCAAAGCCGACAGCCTTCTGAATTTCCGGCGTCAGATGCCCCAGCACCGTACCGGCGGTCTTGATGGGCTGGAAGATGCCGCGCGGCAGACCCAGCTTTTCGATCAGTGCATCGTCCCAGTCCCTGCTGTCCGCGCCCACCAGCGCCGTGGTGCTGGCGTTCGTGTACTCATTGGCGGGCACGCCGCAGAGCAGGCAGTTCAGGTAATCGGGCACCATCAGGAACGTTTTGGCGGCGGCCAGCTGCTCCGGGTGCTCCTTTTTGAGCGCCATCAACTGGTAGACCGTGTTGAACGGCTGGTACTGGATGCCGGTGCGGGCATAGTGGTCGGCAAAGGTCAGGCCGTATTCCTTTTCCAGCGCCTCGCGGATGCCCTCGGTGCGCTCGTCGCGGTAGGCGACGGCGTCGCCGATACGCTTATTGTCCGCATCCAGCAGCACAAAATCGACGGCCCAGGTGTCGATGCCGATGGTCGCGGGGGCAAAGCCTGCGTCGTGTGCAGCCTTCAGGCCGTTGACGACCTCTTGCGCGAGGGTGTCGATGTCCCAGCAGAGGTGGCCGTTCTCGCGGTGGACGCCGTTTTCAAAGCGGTAGACCTCCTGCAGGGTGATTTTTCCGTTCTGCACGGTGCCTGCGATGTGCCGCCCGCTGGACGCGCCGATGTCGACTGCCAGTGTACAGGTTTGCATAAGCTCTCTCCTTCTTTGCAAAATAACAGTGTTGCAGCATTTGCTTTTTGTCTGCATTATACGACACCCGGGCCCGGCTTTCCATCCGCAAAAGAATTTGATTGTTTGGGAAAATTCCACACGTTCCTTTCCTCGTTACCGGCGGTTTTGTCCGGGTCCCGTGCCGGAATAATCCGATTGACACGCCCTGTACCGTCCCGTATAATAGACCCTGCAACCAATAAAGGAGATGTTACATTATGGCCACCGCGCACAAAAGTCGTGTGCTGGATATGACCCAGGGCGACCCGTTCCGCCTGGTGCTGCAATTTTCGATGCCGCTGTTCTGCTCCAACCTTTTGCAGCAGCTGTACAACCTGACCGACACTGCGCTGGCCGGGCACCTGCTGGGCTCCGCCGCGCTGGCGGAGATCGGCGCGACGGCGGCGCTGTACGGGCTTATCACGAACTTTGCCTTCGGCATGAACAACGGCCTGGCGCTGACGGTCAGCCGCTATTTTGGCGCGGGTGATGAAAGCGGGATACGCCGCGCCGTGGGCTGGATGGTCACGCTGTCGGCGGCGGTGTCGCTGGTGCTGACGGGGTGCTCCCTGCTGGGCCGCGACGCGCTGCTGACCGTTTTGCAGGTCCCGGCACAGGCATGGGGCGGCGCGTCCGCCTACCTGACCGTCATTCTGCTGGGCATCCCGCTGACGATGCTTTATAATATGGAGGCTGCGCTGCTGCGCGCCGTCGGCAACAGCGTGACGCCGCTGCTGTTCCTGCTGTTCAGCAGCGTGCTGAACGTCGGGCTGGACGCCGCGTTCATGGGGCCGCTGGGGCTGGGCGTGCGCGGCGCGGCCATTGCCACGGTGCTGGCGCAGGGCATCAGCGCCGTGCTGGGCGTTGTGTACATCCTGCGCGGCTACCCGGAGCTGCGCTTTACGCCCCGGCAGCTCGGGGCTGCCACGCGCCGCGCCGTGACCGGTATGTTCTGGGCGGGCCTGAGCATGGGGCTGATGAGCGCCATCTACAATCTGGGCAGCGTGGCGCTGCAAAGCAGCATCAACGCGCTGGGCAGCGTCTACATCACGGCGCAGACCGCCGCGCGCCGCCTGGCGGAGCTGTACTTTATCCCGGGCGGTGCGCTGGGCATCGGCGTGGCGACGTTCAGCAGCCAGAATCTGGGTGCGGGCCGCCGCAGCCGCATTTGGCAGAGCGTCAAGGCCGCGCTTGCGATCTATTTTGTGTGGTGGGTGTTTGTGATGGCGTTCACCTTCCTGCTGGGCGGGGCCGCCATCCGCGGCATCACGGGCAGCACGGACGAGGTCATTATCTCCAACGCGCTGCTGTACCTGAAAATCAGCGCACCGGTCATCCCGCCGATGGCCGTGCTGGTCATTCTGCGCAATATGCTGCAGGGCATCCGGCACACGGTAGAGCCGCTGCTGGCCAGCGGGCTGGAGCTTGTGGGCAAGGTGATCTTTGCCGTATGGCTCGTGCCGGTCCGGGGCTACCGCGCGGTCTGCTTTTGTGAGCCGACGACCTGGGTCGTATGCTTTGTGTTTATCCTGCTGGCGGTCTGGCGCTGCCGGGGCGATTTACGCGACGCAGAAAAAATATGATTTTTTTTGCAAAAAGGGCTTGCAATTTGGAAGTTGTTCTGCTATAATAATATGCGTCGCCAAGAGGCGGCGCAATAAGCGCGGTTAGCTCAGCTGGTAGAGCATCTGCTTGACGTGCAGGAGGTCACAGGTTCGAGTCCTGTACCGCGCACCAAACCAATATAATCCGAACTTGTTTCCGATAGGAGATGGGTTCGGATTATTTGTTTTCTTTGACCGTTACGAAACCGCCTATTTTCGCAATGGAGTGAAGCGCAAACTGACTTCCAAGCCAAGAGGACCACGGAAAAAGAAGAAATTCATATAAACGCAAAAAGGCGGGGTGTCACCATTTTCGGATGACACCCCGCTTTTGCTATGCCCTTATTCTGTTTTTGCCGCTTGCTTCTCCATTTCTCTCTGCTTCTTCCATTCAGAAAACTCCCGCTGCCCTTCCTTGCTCTCATAGAAGGCCAGAATGTCCGGCAGGATGCAGCGGGCTATTGCTTCGATCTGGTGCTGGGGAATGTCGGAGTTATTGATCAGCTTTTTTCTTCTTCCCAAATGTACCTCCGTGTTTCTCAAGAACAAGTTACCGCTGGCGGTCTTTATCCCGCCGCTGGCCCTGCTGCTGTTCTTTCAGCGCCTGCCTGACCTCCGGGGGTATGCGCTGGACAAACCGCCGGAGTTGTTCGTTTTCCTTTTTTAGCATAAGCACTTCCATCTGCTTCTGTATGCTCTTTTCGCTGTTGGCCTTTTCTTTCAGGCCCTCGTTCTCCTGCGTTAGATAGTCGATGGTGGCTTGGTACTTCTTCATCTGTCCCAAATGCTTTTCCAGCCGGGAGAAGTACGGCCCCACCATCTCCAAAATTTCGTCTCGTTTTTTCCCGGCGTTCAGCACCCCGATTTCCGACACTGCCTTTTCTATGGCCTGCTGTTGCCGGGTGAGATCTACGGACTGCTTGAACAACCATGTGGGAATGTGCTTGCGCTTGGTGACAAGGGCGCTCTCGCCCCGCTTGAGGACGGGGAACACCTTTTTCATGTGGGCGTGAAACTCGTCCTGCCATTTTGAAAGCTGCGCCCGGTTGCCCAAAATCTCCTTTGCAGACAGCCGCCCGTCCTCCGTGATGGGGGTAAAACAGAGATGAAGGTGAGGCGTTTTCTCGTCCATGTGTACCACAGCGGAGAAGATATTGTCCTTACCGACCTTCTTTTCCATGAAGGCCGCCGCCTCGGTGAAGTAGGCTTGCACCTCCTGCTTGCTCCTGCCCGTGAAGAACTCCGGGCTGGCAGTGATGAGAGTGTCCACAAACATGGTACTGTCCCTGCGGGTCTTGCGCCCCGCCGCCTTGATGCGGCTGTCGATCTCCTTGCGGTATTTCTGCGTGGGTTGGACAATGTGAAAATTGTCCTTGCTTCTGCTCTTGTCAATGTCGGGATTGCTGGCGTACTGTTCCTTTGTCCGCTCATGGTGGGCTTCCAGCGCCCCGGCTGGCCCCGCCTTGTGCTTGGCGAAGCGTAAAATTGCGTGCTGTGCTTTTTGTGCCATAAAACCTCCTGTGTAGAAAAATAGAGCCCCGTTTCCGGGGGTGTGAATGATAACGGATTGACTTGTCTGTTTGAGGGCTGAAAAGCCCTGATTTACCGGCCTTTTGCTGCCGCTGAACCGCCGCTTTGCAGTCCCCGCAGTATTTGGCACTGTTGGAGGTGGAGGAAAAGGGCTTGCCGCAGACGGCGCACCGTTTCAACGCCTCCCGCTGGAAAATCCCAGCTTCCAATCCTTTCCCTTCCTGATCTTTCAGCAGCACATGGCGGAAGAACTTGCAGCAGACGGAATAAGAATTGCTCTGGGGGCAAGTGACCGCCTCGCCCCTGTCCAGATACAGGCAATTTCCATTGTCGTAGTAGCTGCACAGGCCCTTGATGAGCCGCACCGTCTCCCGCCGCTGCTTGCCGTCCATGTGGTACAGGGAGCCGTCCGCCCGCCGTTCCACAGGCGGTAAATTTTTCATGTTGAAGATAAACACCTCTTTCTTTTGATTTTTGAGCGCAAAAAAGCCACGCCCGTCATTTCTGACTGCGTGGCTTACGCCTTGCGCTGATAGTCCCGATACTTCTTTTTCACGGCCTCGATTCGTTTGATGACCCCGCTGTGGTTGCCGTACCCCAGAGCGTCCGCAATTTCCACATAGGTATATCCGTCCTGACGGAGCTGAACGATCTGCCTGTCCCGTTCCGGGAGGGTGGTAAGGAACCGCTCCACAAAGTCCTTGGCGATCACATAGTCCTCCACATTTTGGGATGGGTCGGGCAGATAGAAAATGCTGTCGTCCTCGCCGCTCTCCATCAGCTCTTCCAATGAAACCGTCTGAACCTTTTTGGAACGTGTGTGATACCACTTGCGGAGGAAGTCTTTCCGGGCATTTGTGTCCCACAGCTCAAAATCCTCGTCACAGGGCATTTCCCGCACCGCTTCCAGCATGGGCCGCCAGCCATGTTCCTCGATGGCCTGTTTCACCACCGCTTCAAACAGCGCCCGCACATACTCCGGGTCAAAGAAGGGTATTTCAAAGTCGGGCGGCAGACGGAACATCGCTTGCAGGCCCCAGCCTGTCTCCCGTTCCACGCCCTTTGCCCACAGGGGCAACGAGTAGGACAAGCGCCACACCGGGAAATAGCCCGTGTAATGCTCTTTCCAGCCGCCGAAGCCGAAGTGGGGAAAGGCCAGCGCAGCGGCGGCGTCCATGATCTCCTTTAGAAAGGCATCGCTCTGAATGGCCTCGGCCCACTCGGGGGAAGCGTTCAGCCCGCCCATGCTGCGGGGCAGCTTGCGGAGGGTGGGACAGCCCGCAAGCAGATCGGGCGGCAGGAGATAGACAAGGGGCAGATAGCGGAGATTGGTGTCGTAGGGGAATTTGTAGACAGATGGCATTATGCAAAACCTCCTCGTATTATAAAGTAGTAGTTATTAGAGTCCCTCTCCAAGGACAAAATGCTACAATAGACAAGGTGCTGTGGATTGGTTAAAACCTCCTACCGCAAGACGGTTTCAGAAAGGCTCCAACCATGGCTCTTTGTTTTTAGTGTTAATCAGTTAGATACCGCCAGACGGTTTATATAGAA
>ERZ839767.925-NODE-925-length-48657-cov-4.680404_pt1 | contig 48657 bp, 35 predicted proteins | sample MGYA00519879_ERZ839767 | MGnify/ENA primary metagenome ERZ839767 (study PRJEB31850, sample SAMEA3708852) | human gut metagenome | biome: human gut; feature: human-associated habitat; material: faeces | place: China | collected 2014 ... | reverse complement strand
CGGTTCCCTACATGGGAGCCTACATAAGAATAGAACTATCCACCGTATTCGGGTGAGAACGAAGGTAATCCGTTACCCGAAAAATCAATTAACTTGTTGATATGTAGCTGTTTTAGTCTATGCGGATTTTGACTTTATTGGAGTTGGAAAATCCTTCCGTCTGTTTATTATACCCTTTTGGGTATAATTTAAGAAGTTGATGTGAGTTCTTCGAATTCACATTGTTTTATATAAGATGATACAATACTTCGTTAAATTGATGGAGAAAGAAGAGGGATGCTTCTGATGGAAGAGGTGGCTTCTCTTTTCTGTGCAAAAAAAAATAAAAAAAGAGAAGAACGCTTGCATGTTAACAATATTGTTAATATGTTTGCGCTAACAATATTGTTAAACTGGATTGTTTATTGTATAGATATGGAGAATAAGAACAAGGAACAGGACATATTAAGGGCCGCCGAACAGGAATTTCTACAGAAAGGCTATGATGGAGCTAAAACAGTTTCCATTGCACGGGCGGCAGGAGTCACGCATGCTATGTTGCACTACTATTTCCGGACAAAGGAGAATCTGTTTAACCGGGTATTTGAAGAAAAACTGAAGTTAATGTCTGAATCTATCATCAATGTTTTTTCAGAATCCAGGTTGCCTTTGCTGGAGCGGATTCGGACGGGAATGGAAAGACATTTTGATTTTATGGTGCAAAATCCGGATTTGCCCCGTTTTGTTATCAATGAAATTGCTTCCAACCCGGAACGCAGGGATTTGATAGGAAAACGGATTGAGGCGGTTACGCATATAGCCATGCATAGTTTGCAGTTAGAGCTGGACCACATGGCAGAGAAGGGACTCGTGGAGAAAATGTCCGTGATGGATTTAATTATAGATATTATGTCATTGAACGTATATGTGTTTATTGCTTATCCAATGATAGAGACTTTTGTTTTGAATGGTCAGGACAGGGAGGCTTTTTTTGCTTCCCGGAAAAAGGAGAATGTGGAAATCATTATGCGTAGATTAAAAAAAGAATAAGGTGATGAAACGATGTTTTTTCTATATATGTGGAATGCTTTATGCCGCATGTCTGCATGCACAGACCTTGACTTTGGATGAATGTCAGAAACTGGCACAGGAGAACTATCCGTTGATACAGCAGTATGAATTGGTGAAGAAGTCTACGGATTACTCGGTCTCCAATGCAAGAAAGGCTTATTTACCTCAGTTTGCTCTTTCCTTACAGGCGACCTATCAATCGGACGTGCCGGGATTTCCTGATTCCTTTCAAAAGATATTTTCTCAGTCGGGCATCAATTTAACCGGTATCAATAAAGACCAGTATAAAGCGACATTGGAGGTAAACCAGTCTATTTGGGACGGTGGAAACAGCCGGGTGCGTAAACAGATAGCCGAGGCCGGTGGAGAGGTGGACCGGAAGGAAGTAGAGGTGGAAATGTATGCCATCCGCAAACAGGTGAATGAACTTTATTTCGGACTTTTACAGTTGGATGACCAGATAGCGATACAGCAGTTAACGCAATCTCTGCTACAAAGCAATTATGAAAAAGTGAAATCATATCTTGCTAACGGAGTGGCCATGCAAAGCGATTTGGATGCCGTGAAAGCGGAGATGTTACAGGTAAAACAATCTATTATACAGTTGGAATCGACGAAAGTGGCTTACAGGCAGATGCTTTCTATATTTATAGGACGGTCGGTGAGCGATAAGGACCAACTCTCCAAACCTTCCCGGCAGGAAACCGGAGCTCCGGAGATATTTCGTCCGGAATTACAATGGTTCGCTTCCCAACGCTCTCTGCTAGAGAAACAGGAAAAGCAGATTGCCGCTTCTCTTCGTCCGCAGTTGGGACTCTTTGCGCAAGGATATTATGGAAATCCGGGATTGAATTTTATGCATAGTATGATGGTGGATGAGTGGTCGTGGGATTATATGGTAGGAGTGAGGTTGCAATGGAATTTCGGAGGATTATATACTCGTAAGAATGATTTGCAGAAACTGAAAATAGCCCGTCAGCAGGTGGACAATCGTCAGCAGGTATTTCTCTTTAATACCTCCTTGCAGACGGCTCAGGAGCAAAATAATATTTTGCGTTTGGAAAAAGTGTTGAATGAGGATGAGGAGATTATTACTTTGAAACAGTCCGTACGTAAGGCTGCCGAATCGAAATATGACAACGGAGTGATTGATATTTCTTCTTTGTTAAGGGATATTACGGCTGAGAATCAGGCCATGACGGCAAAGTCATCTCATGAAATAGATTTGCTGAAAGAAATATACGAATGGAAATATATTACAAACAATTAAATTTATGAAATACATTCAATGGATAATAGGTTGTTCGCTTTTGTTTGCCGGGTGTGGCAATCGTGAACATTTTGATGCGACCGGAACGTTCGAGGCTACCGAAGTCATTGTTTCCAGCGAAGGGGCCGGAAGGATTCTTTCTTTCGATGTGGAGGAAGGCAGCCTGATTGAGGCGGGACAGGTAGTGGGAGTCATCGATACGGTGCAGTTGTATCTGTCGAAGTTGCAATTAGGAAAGAATCGTTCGTCGGTGGAGAGCAGTCGGCCGGATGTTTCTTTGCAGATAGCTGCGTTGAAGGAACAAATCGCTAAGCAGAAAATAGAGCAGAGGCGTATAGAGAATCTGTTGAAAGACGGTGCGGCTACTACCAAGCAACTCGATGATGTGAATTCGGCAATAGCTGTATTGGAGAAACAATTGAAGGCGCAGATGTCCTCTTTGCATAACAATGTCACAAGTTTGAATGAGCAGAGTTCTTCGTTGGAAATACAGATGGCGCAGTTGGACGACCGTTTGCAGAAGTGCCGGATAGCATCGCCCATTACCGGGACTGTACTGGCCAAATATGCTGAGGCCGGAGAGCTGGCGACCGTGGGACGTCCGTTAATGAAAGTGGCTGATGTGGAACATCTGATATTGAGGGCCTATATCACTTCGGCTCAGTTGGCTGAACTTAAAATTGGGCAGGAAGTGGAGGTGACCGCTGATTTTGGAGGAGAACATACGAAATCCTATAAAGGGGTGATTAACTGGATTTCTCCGAAAAGTGAGTTTACTCCGAAGAGCATCCAAACCCGTGATGACCGGGAGAATCTGGTCTATGCCATAAAAATAGCCGTCGATAATGACGGGTATATAAAAATAGGAATGTACGGAGAAGTAAAGTTCTGAGAAATGGAAACTGCGATAAAAGTAGAAGGTATTACAAAGAGCTATGGTTCCTGCGTTGCATTGAAGGGGGTCTCTTTTGATGTGGAGAGGGGAGAACTGTTCGGGCTTATCGGACCGGATGGAGCAGGGAAGACTTCCTTGTTCCGGATTCTGGCTACCTTGTTGCTGGCCGATGAAGGAACGGCCCAACTGAACGGTATGGATGTAGTGCGTGATTACCAGCGCATCCGCCGGGATGTAGGTTATATGCCGGGACGTTTTTCTCTTTATCAGGATTTGAGCGTTGAAGAGAATCTATCGTTCTTTGCCTCTTTGTTCGGAGTGGATATGGAAAGGAACAAACATTTTATTGAAGATATTTATAGTCAGATAGAACCTTTTAAACACCGTAGGGCAGGGAAACTTTCGGGTGGAATGAAGCAGAAACTGGCTCTTTGTTGTGCATTGATACATAAACCTTCCATTCTATTCCTGGATGAACCGACTACGGGTGTCGACCCTGTTTCGAGAAAAGAGTTCTGGCAGATACTGACCCGTCTTAAAGAAGAAGGTATCACAATGATGGTATCGACGCCTTATATGGACGAAGCCATGCTTTGCGACCGGATGGCCATGTGCAACGAAGGACGCTTCCTGACAATTGATACTCCCGCGGGCATTATTGCCGGCTATCCCTACCGGTTGTGGGCTTTGTCGGGAAAGAAAATGCACGGTTTGTTGCGCTGTGCCCGCGAATATCCCGGCGTGCAGTATGCCTATACTTTTGGCGAGGTGCATCATCTTGTCTTTAAAGAAAAAAATGCGGAGGTGGATGCTTTTCGGGATTATTTGGCGCAGCAAGGATTCGAAGATGTCGAACTGAAGCCGGATGTTGCCGGTATTGAAGATTGCTATATGGCTTTAACGAATGATACGGAAGATGGAAGAGGTAATTAAAGTAGAAGAATTGACGAAGCGTTTCGGAGCCTTCACGGCGGTAGACCATATCTCTTTTACGGTGGAGAAAGGGGAGATATTCGGCTTTCTTGGCGCAAACGGCGCAGGGAAAACCACAGCCATGCGGATGCTCTGCGGACTGAGCAAACCCACTTCGGGCAAAGGAACGGTGGCCGGATTCGATATCATGACACAAGCTGAGCAGTTGAAACGGTGCATCGGATATATGAGCCAACGCTTTTCGCTTTATGATGATTTGACTGTGGAAGAGAACATACGTTTGTTTGCCGGTATCTACGGATTGTCTTCCGGATTGATGGAGGAGCGGAAGAATGAACTTTTAAAGACGCTGAACCTGGAATCGGAACGTACGGCGTTGGTACGGTCTCTGCCTTTAGGATGGAAACAGAAACTTTCGTTTTCGGTTGCCATTCTTCACCGTCCGCGTATTGTTTTTCTGGATGAACCGACGGGAGGAGTGGACCCGAATACAAGGCGCCGTTTTTGGGAATTGATTTACGAGGCGGCAGAGAAAGGCATCACGGTGTTTGTAACGACTCATTATATGGATGAAGCGGAATATTGCAACCGGGTGTCCATGATGGTTGACGGAAAAATCAAAGCGCTGGATACGCCTAAAAATTTGAAACAGCTGTTCGGAGTGGCTACTATGGATGAAGTGTTTTACCAATTAGCCCGAACGGCGAAAAGAGGAGAGTCATGAACGGATTTGTCGCTTTTATACGCAAAGAGTTTTTCCATATCTTCCGGGATAAACGGACGATGCTGATAGTGCTGTGTATGCCGGTGGTACAAATCGTACTGTTTGGTTTTGCCTTGTCTACGGAGATACATAATGTGAATTTGGTGATGTTGGCTCCCGAACGTACGGAGATGGTAAGGCAGTTAGCCGAACAGATAGATGCCAACGATTATTTTACCTTCCGGCGATTCGTTACTTCATCGGAAGAGGCGAATGAGGCTTTGCAATCCGGTGAGGCTGATATCGTGCTTGTCTGGGAACAGGGCTTTGAAAAGAACCTGTTCGCTTCGGGAAAGAAGGCGGAGATACAAATCATTACGGATGCCTCCAATCCTATGTCGGCACAGATGGGGATGGGCTATTTGCAGTCGGTACTCTCCGGCTTCTTTAGTGGCCGGCAGCAGATAGCTTCTCCGCCGGCTGTGCAACTGAACTTGCGTATGCTGTATAATCCCCAGATGAAGAGTGCCTATAACTTTGTTCCGGGTATTATGGGACTGATTTTTATTATTGTGTGTGCGGTGATGACCTCCGTGTCGATTGTGCGGGAAAAAGAAACCGGTACCATGGAGGTGTTGCTGGTTTCGCCTGTGAAACCCATTCATATTGTGCAGGCTAAAATGATTCCCTATTTTACGGTCTCATGTATCAATCTGGGCACCATTCTTTTATTGGCTTACTTTGTATTGGAAGTGCCCATGGAAGGTGGATTGATAGGACTGTGTGTGGTATCGTTCTTTTATATCTTTTTATCCCTGGCTTTGGGATTGCTTATATCCACTTTGGTCGATAAGCAGGTAACGGCCATGTTGCTGTCCATTATGTTGCTGATGCTTCCGGTAGTTATGTTGTCCGGCATGTTGTTCCCGATAGAGAATATGCCCGGAATCCTACAAGGACTATCCTGCATCGTTCCGGCCCGCTGGTATATTTCGGCTGTGCGGAAACTGATGATAGAGGGATTACCCTTTCATGCGGTGTGGATGGAAGCTTTGATTCTGTTCGGAATGTCGAGTGTGTTAATCGGTGTGACTTTGAAAAAATTTAAGAAACGGTTGGAATAATGAGTGCGTTGAAATATTTATTGGAAAAAGAGTTCAAGCAGTTCAGAAGGAATGCATTTATGCCGCGTATGGTGCTTGCCTTTCCTTTGATGGTTATGTTCGTGCTACCTTGGGTGGCTACGTTGGATGTCCGCCATATTAATATAGGTATAGTGGATAACGACCATTCCGCAGCTTCCGCGCGGTTGATTCATCGGGTGGCGGCTTCCGATTACTTTACTTTGCAGCGTGTGACAGAAGATTATCCTTCGGTATTGGAACAGGTAGAGAAGGGAAATACGGACATTGTACTGGAAATACCGGAACGGTTTGAACGGAACATGGAAGAGGGACAACCCCTGTCGTTACAGATTAGCGCCAATTCGGTAGACAATATGAAAGGAACCATGGGCAGTAACTACCTGCAGCAGATTATTACGGAGGATATTGCTCAGGAAAATGCTTCGCGCGGAAGAGAACAAACGGAGTCGGGTGTTTCCGTTTCTGTTTTGAACCAATACAATCCGACGCTGAATTACCGGCACTTTATGATTCCTGCCTTGATGGTGGTTCTGGTCATTATTGTCTGTGGTTTTCTTCCGGCTTTGAATATAGTAGGTGAAAAGGAGGCCGGAACCATAGAGCAAATCAATGTTACGCCGGTGAGCCGGATGGAGTTTATACTGGCCAAACTGATACTTTACTGGCTCATAGGATTGGTTGTGCTGACGCTTTGCTTTATCATGGCATGGGCTGTATATGGGCTAGTACCCGTCGGCAGCTTTTGGATGTTGTATGGAATCTCTATCCTGTTTATTTGGGTAATGTCCGGCATCGGCCTCATTGTATCGAATTATTCGGCAACGATGCAGCAAGCCATGTTTGTTATGTATTTCTTTATCATGATATTCATGTTGATGAGCGGATTATTTACTCCTGTCCAGTCTATGCCGGACTGGGCAAAAGGAATCAGCGCTTGCGTTCCGCCCCGCTATTTTATCGAGGTGATGCGGGATGTGTATCTGAAAGGAAGTACTTTTGCTCAACTCTATCCAAATTATCTGATGATGGGTGGCTTTCTTGTCCTATTCAATACCTGGGCCATCATTAGTTATAAGAAACAACAGTAAATCAGGGGAATTTCTTCTTTAAAAAGTGCTATCTCGTCACATACTATGTTAGACTGAATAACATTAAGAGTTATTTTTGTAACTCTTAATGTGGCGAGCGCTAACTCTTAATGTGGCGGATGATACTTCCTAATGCTATATTTATGCAACTAAATTGCAAAAGAACTCTAATACTTTTATTTTATAGAAGAGAAAAGAATGTAAAATAAAAATAAATCCTATCTTTGCACCCGACAACCATAAAGAATGAAATGAAAAGGAGGCGTCACATAGCTTATGTATTGATGGCAGTTTGCATGGTAATGCTTACGGCTACGATTATTCCGCACCATCACCATTTCAACTTTATTTGTTTACTACACGACCAGGTACCTTGTGAACAATCTTGTTCTTGCTGCAGTGAGAAGGGATGTTGTGATATGACTCATCACCATTCTTTACCCGACCAGTGTAAGGACGGTTGCGTGACGAAATTTTATTGTTCCGTGCCTCCATCCGGAATGGATGTTCTACCTTATTTCCCGTTGGTAACCATCCTCTATTCAATGGCTGATATCTTGAAACTTGGTATGCCGGATGAATCGGTTAATGAGTTTTTCCCTTATATAGAATCCCTTCATAGTCTTACCGTACAACGTACGGATGGGCTTCGTGCACCTCCGTGTGCTTAAATTTCTCCCCCCCCCTATCTACTTTTTATATGTAGAGTCTTAGAGTCTTCCGGAAACAGAGGATGGAATGACTGAGGATTAAAATAAGCTTGTAGTGAACCAACTACCTGCTATTTCCTTTATTAATAGTAAATTTAAACTGAAATTATGAAGAAAATATATCTATGGGGTGCTTTTGCAGGTGCCTTGTTATTATCGGTTTCTTGTAGCAATGGTAATGCACACGAGGGACACAATCATGGAACAGAAGAGCATGCGGAACACGCTCATGCTGAGGGCGAACATAATCATGACGGTCATAACCATGAGGCGGAAGGTCACGACCACGAACATGAAGCAGGGGAACACAACCACGGACAGGAAGCCGGAGAAGGGCATTCCGATGAAATTATTCTTCCGCCTGCAAAGGCTAAAGCTGCAGGAGTGGTAGTGGAAACGATTCAGCCTAAAGCTTTCCGTCAGGTAATCCCTACCAGCGGACAAGTACAGGCAGCCCAAGGAGATGAAGCAACAGTCGTAGCGAATGTGGCTGGTATGGTTTCATTCGGCTCTTCCATTACCGATGGAATGAGTGTGGGAAAAGGAGCAAGTCTGTTAACCATATCTACCAGCCGGATGGCTGACGGAGACCCGGCTCAACGGGCTAAAATTGCTTACGAAACAGCCAAACAGGAGTTTGAAAGAGCTTCTAAGCTGGTTGAAAATAAAATTGTTTCGGCAAAAGAGTTTGCCACCATCAAGCAAACTTACGATAATGCAAAGTTAAGTTACGAGGCATTAGCCGCTCAATCGAGAGGACTTGGCCGTCAGGCTATTGTGGCTCCGATTGGAGGTTATGTGAAGAATTGCCTGGTAAAAGAAGGCGATTATGTAACCGTTGGACAACCGTTGGTGAGTATTACTCAAAACCGCCGTTTGTATTTGCGTGCGGAAGTATCGGAGAAATATTATAAGTATTTGAGTCAGATAAAGTCGGCCAACTTTAAAACTCCTTATGATGACCGGGTGTATGAGTTGGATGACTTGCACGGCAGGGTTTTATCTTTTGGTAAGGCTACCGATGCTTCTTCCTACTTTATACCGGTAACTTTCGAATTCGATAACCGAGGAGAAATCATTCCCGGCTCGTTTGTAGAGATTTATCTTTTATCGAACGAAATGCCGGATGTAATGGTGTTGCCGAAAACCGCTTTAACGGAAGAACAGGGCTTATTCTTTATCTATTTGCAGTTAGATGAAGAAGGTTATAAGAAACAAGAGGTGACTTTAGGTGCGGATAACGGGAAAGAAGTGCAGATTCTTTCGGGATTGAAAGCAGGTGATAAAGTGGTGACGAAGGGCGCTTACCAGGTGAAACTGGCTTCTGCTTCCAATGCGATTCCGGCGCACAGTCATGAACATTAATAGGATGGATTATGCTGAATAAAATTATACGTTTTTCGCTGCATAACCGAATCCTTATTTTGGCGGCAGCAATGTTGTTGTTGGTCGGGGGTACTTATACGGCTTACCATACGGAAGTGGATGTGTTTCCCGATTTGAATGCACCGACAGTGGTGATTATGACGGAGGCCAATGGTATGGCGGCCGAAGAGGTGGAGCAACTCGTTACATTCCCGGTAGAAACTGCCGTGAACGGCGCCACGCATGTACGTCGCGTACGTTCGTCGTCTACCAATGGTTTTTCGGTGGTTTGGGTAGAGTTCGACTGGGGTACGGATATTTACCTGGCCCGTCAGATTGTATCGGAGAAATTAGCTATTGTGGGTGAAGAGCTTCCCGAGAATGTAAGTAAACCCACTTTAGGTCCTCAGTCTTCTATATTGGGAGAGTTGTTGATTATCGGTCTGACGGCCGACAGCACTTCCATGCTTGATTTACGTACACTGGCCGACTGGACCATTCGTCCCCGTTTGCTTTCTACCGGTGGGGTAGCCCAAGTAGCTGTGTTAGGTGGCGATATTAAGGAATACCAGATATCACTCGACCCGGCCCGTATGAAGCATTACGGTGTTACGTTGGATGAGGTGATGACAGTAACACGCGGCATGAACCGCAACGCCAACGGCGGAGTGCTCTATGAATATGGAAATGAATACATTGTACGGGGCGTGTTGTCTACACATAATGTAGATGAATTGGCTCGTGCGGTGGTGAAAACAGTGAATCAGGTGCCTGTTTTGCTGGAAGATATAGCAGATGTAGGGATTGGGGCACAGCAACCTAAGTTAGGTACGGCTTCCGTAGAGGGAAAACCTGCCGTATTGATTACGATAACCAAACAACCCAAAACTGGTACCATTGAATTGACGGAGAAGTTGGATAACTCGATGAAAGAGTTGCAACAAAATCTTCCGAAAGATGTGAAAGTCTCTACCGATATCTTCCGTCAATCGCGATTTATCGAGAGCTCTATCGGGAATGTGAAAGATTCCCTTTATGAAGGCGCTATATTCGTAGTCATTGTATTGTTCCTCTTTTTGGCGAATGTACGTACTACCCTTATTTCGTTGATTACGCTTCCGCTTTCGTTGGTGGTTTCTATCTTGGTGCTTCACTTTATGGGGCTAACCATTAATACGATGAGTTTGGGAGGTATGGCTATTGCCATCGGCTCGCTGGTAGATGATGCCATTGTTGACGTGGAGAATGTGTGGAAACGGTTGAGGGAGAACCGGATGCTTCCGGAAAATGAACGCCTTTCTATTAAAGAAGTGGTGTTTAATGCCTCCAAAGAGGTGCGTATGCCTATTTTGAATTCCACCTTAATTATTATTGTGAGTTTTGTGCCGTTATTCTTCCTTACGGGAATGGAAGGACGTATGTTGGTGCCGTTAGGTATTGCTTTCATTGTGGCGCTGTTTGCCTCCACGGTGGTGGCTCTAACCCTGACTCCTGTGCTTTGCAGTTATCTGTTGGGTAAGAAGAAGGGGAACGGAATGCTTAAGGAGAGTTTCGTTGCTGTTTGGCTACGTAAATATTATTCGGTAGCGCTGGAATGGGCTTTGGCACATAAACGAATCGTATTGGGTAGTACCGTTGCGCTGTTTTTGGTCGCCTTAGGATTTTTCTTTACGTTAGGACACAGTTTCTTGCCTTCATTTAATGAAGGTTCCTTTACCATTAACGTCAGCTCCTTACCGGGAATCTCTCTGGAAGAAAGCGATAAAATGGGAGAGCGGGCCGAAGAGTTGTTGATGACGATTCCGGAGATTCAGACAGTAGCCCGTAAAACCGGACGTGCCGAGCTGGATGAACATGCTTTAGGGGTGAATACCTCTGAAATAGAGGCGCCGTTCGAATTAAAGGACCGTTCACGTAAAGCTCTTACGGAAGAAGTGCGGGCCAAGTTATCGACCATCACCGGTGCTAATATAGAAATAGGCCAGCCTATCAGTCACCGGATAGACGCCATGCTTAGCGGTACGAAAGCCAGCATAGCTATTAAACTGTTTGGCACGGATTTAAATAAAATGTTTGCCGTAGGTAATCAAATAAAAGATGCCATAAGCAGCGTGGAAGGAATCGCCGATTTAAATGTGGAACAGCAGATAGAACGTCCCGAACTCAATATTGTTCCGAAACGTGAAATGCTTGCCAAATACGGAATCTCTTTACCAGAGTTCCAAGAATTCGTTAACGTGAACATGGCCGGCGAGATTGTGTCCCAGGTATACGATGAGGGAAAAGCCTTTAATCTGGTTGTCCGTACGAAAGATGAAAGCCGGAATGAAATGGAGAAAATACGTAATCTGATGATTGATGCCGGAGATAAGAAGGTTCCTTTGCATTATGTGGCCGAAGTACGTTCAACGATGGGTCCCAACACGATTAGCCGTGAAAATGTAAAGCGTAAAATTGTTATTTCTGCCAATACCTCAGGACGCGATATACGCAGTGTGGTGAATGATATTCAAGAGCGGGTATCCAAGCAAATAACGTTGCCTGAGGGGTATCATATAGAATATGGCGGACAATTTGAAAGTGAACAGGCGGCTTCGCGGACGCTATTCTTTACTTCCATTATGTCTATATTCGTCATCTTCCTCTTACTCTATTCCGAATTCAGGAATATGGCACAGAGTGGAATTATTCTGATAAACTTGCCGTTAGCCCTGATTGGCGGTGTGTTTGCTTTGGTCCTTACTACGGGTGAGGTCAGTATTCCGGCCATTATCGGTTTAATCTCTTTGTTTGGTATTGCTACGCGTAACGGTATGCTGCTAATCTCTCATTATAACCAGTTACGCAGCGAGGGTTTTGGCTTGCATGAAAGTGTGATAAGAGGTTCGTTAGACCGCTTGAATCCGATATTGATGACGGCTCTTTCTTCGGCTTTGGCTATGATACCGTTGGCCATCAATGGCGATTTGCCCGGAAATGAAATCCAGAGTCCGATGGCTAAAGTAATATTGGGAGGTTTATTAACCTCCACATTCTTGAACGGATTTATAATTCCGATTGTTTACATCATGATGAACCGTAAAAAGGAGGTAAAAATATGAAAACCTTAACTATATCTATAGTGCTTCTGTGTTGCTTCGGCAGCATGGAAGCACAAACTAACTACATTGAACGCATTTTGCGGGATATTGAGCAGAACAATAAAGAGTTGCAGGCCGGAGAGCAAAACCTCTCTGCGCAGAAGATGGGAACGAAGATAGAGAATAACCTTGCTAATCCGGAAGTCAGTTACAGCTATCAGTACGGGAAAGATGATTTGGAAGCGAATCAGAGTGAATTGAATGTAACGCAAGGATTTGATTTTCCCACTCTCTATGCGTCACGTAATAAATATGGAAAACTTCAGAATGAAGCATACGAGAAACGTTTCGGCATGATGCGTCGGGATGTATTGTTGAAGGCGAAAGAATTATGCTTGGAAATGATACGTTTGAACCAGCAGAAAAACTTGTTGGACAGTCGTAAAAAGAATGCGGAAGAGTTGGTCGCATTTTATGAAAAGAGATTACAAACCGGGGACGCAAATGTGCTTGAAACGAACAAAGTGAAATTAGAGCTCATGGCGGTCAATACAGAAGTAGCAGAAAATGATGCTGCTTTCCGAACCGCTTTACAAAGCTTGCTTGCCATGAATGGAAACATGCCCTTGACTTTTGATGAAGCTGAATATCCCTTGTTGCCGGAGTTGACCAGCTTTGAGCAATTGAGAGATGAAGTTTTCTCTACAGATTATGAGCTTCAATCTGTTTCGGCAGAGAAGGAAGCGGCTCGTAAAATGATTACGGTAAGCAAAAATGGTTGGTTGCCCGGATTACAGGTAGGTTACCGCCGGAGCGGTAGTATAGGGGATGAGATTCATGGTTTTATTGTAGGAGGTTCTATTCCTTTATTTGAAAATCGGGGTAAAGTGAAGAAAGCCAAGGCCGAGTCGTTGAGTGCCGATTTACAGCAACAGAATGTGGCGTTACGGATTGAGGCTGAATTGCATTCTCAATTTAATGAAGCGCAGCAGTTGAAAAAATCGATGGAAACTTATGACCTTTTGTTGATGAAGAATACGCTTGACTATCTGAAACAGGCGCTGATGGCTGGTCAGATTTCGGTTATCGAATATTTTACGGAAGTCGAATCAATCTATCAAAATCAACAGAAATATATGGATTTGGAGAATCGCTATCAAAAGGTGATGGCTCAATTATATAAAAATTCTTTGTAATACAGAGGAAAGATTTGCTTGGCTCTCTATTTGTACCAAATTTTTATTTTGGTATAAATGGAGAGCTTTTTTATGTTTAAATAGCCCAAAAATAAGCTCCAACATTTATCTTTTTTTAATGAATATAGGCCTTTTCAGTTTTATATTATTATCTTTGTGCCACACTTCTTTATTTTTGAAACAGTTAAATGGAGAATCGTATGGATTTATATAAAGAAAAGCAAAAAACTCAAGATATAGAAAAAGAACAGGAGAAACAGCAAGAACGGCCGGCTATTCATGGGGGAGTCCGTTGTCCTCACTGTGGGGAATTAAATGAGCCGGGTGCGTTATTCTGTGAAAATTGTGGAAGTGCCATAGAGAGTGGCAAATGTCCTTCATGCGGTTCTCCTTTACCTGCCGGAGCCGATTTCTGCGAAAAATGTAAATCGTACGTGGCAAAAGATAAGTGCTCCTTTTGCGGAGTTTCTATGTCTCCGGAAGATGCTTTTTGCCCGGAATGCGGTGCACCCCGTCAGGGAATTGTTTGCCCGGTTTGCCATACACATAATATGTTTAGCTTCTGCTCCGTATGTGGAACCCCTTTAACCGAAATGGCGTCCAGACAAATGAGTTTGGTGCAGCAGGAACCGTATTATGCCCGAATGAACCAAATCTCTTCTGATTTGCGTAAGCTGTTGCATGTGATTCCGGTAACCACTTCCGGACAGGTAGAGAAAGAAAAACGCAATGAAGATTTGCGAAATAGAATATTGAGTTTACTGAATCAAAAATCGTCGGTATTGCATAACAATGTGCCGGGTGCCGGTTTAGACAAGCTGGCTTTGAAAGACCTGATAGCACTGAAGCGTAAAGAATTACAGGAAATATTGGAAGAAACAAAAGTCCAGCCGCAGGCGAGTCCGGCTATGGCCCGTAATTATGCTATGGCTCATCGTCCGGTCGGTTCTTCATTAGGATGGAAATGTAATTTTAAACATGCGATTCATACCGGGCCGTTTGGTTGTGCTTGTCCCCAAATGGGAGGTAAATGGGTGGTATTGGACGGATTAACTGAAACTCAGGTGTTGGACGATAAATAGGGAATAACATGGCTGACGAGAAGACACATACGGTTGTAGATGATAGCACTACAAAACCGGTAATGAGTAATAATAATTTGGAAAAAACCAAGGCTATCGGGAAAAAAAGAGGTGGAGGAACGGTTATTACCACCCATGTGAGAAGTTCCTTTGTAACAACTGATGCGGTTGCTACCCCTATTTTAAATACGGCTTTCGTTTTAGAGGGTATTCGTTATGATGCCATTAAATTGTTGTCGGAATCTTCGGGTGAAGCACAAGTCTATTTAGTGGAAAATGAAGGAAAACGTTATGTTTTGAAATTATATTATCCCAGCTTCTCTCCGAAAGAAAATATATTGCGTATTATTTGGAATTTTGACTTTGAGTTTATCATCAAGATGTATGAGTATGGGAAGACCTTTTTAAATGGTTCTTCCCGTGATTATGAATTGATGGAATATCTTGAAGGAGGCACATTCAATGAATATCGATTGAATGGAGATTTCGAAAAATTTCGCCGGATTGTTTTATCTTGTGCCGGAGCCTTAGCTTATTGCCATAATAACAATATTATCCACAAAGATATTAAGCCGAGTAATTTTTTCTTCCGGGACATAAATCATACGGAAGTGGTTTTGGGTGATTTTGGAATTTCTTCTTTATGTGATGATGAAGAATTGTTCCATAAAACCACTCAGGCTCGTACGCCGGTTTATGCAGCTCCTGAGATGTATGAGAATGTTATCGACCGGGAGGTAGAAATTACCAATAAAATAGATTTTTATTCGTTAGGTATTACCTTGCTTTATTTATGGTTAGGCAAAAATCCGTTTTCGAACAATGAACGTGCGATGATGCGGATGAAGAGTGAGGGAAAATTGCCTAATTTGGATAAGTTACCTGAACCGGTAAACAGGCTAATTCGGGGATTGACGGTGGTAAATCCGGAGAAGCGCTGGGGATATGACGAAGTAGAGAGATGGTATAAAGGCGAAGAGGTGCAGGTGGACGAGAGTTCCGTTTATCTGCGTTACAAGTCTTTTATTGTAGACCCGGAAACGAATCTTGTAGCCGATGATGCAAAAGAGCTTGCCTCTTTGTTATACGATAATAAGGCGTTGGGTATTAAATACCTATATAGCAAACGAATTTCTAAGTGGCTGGAAGAGTGTGGAAATCCCAAGTTGGCAACGGAAATAGACGATATCGTAGAAAAACGTTATCCGATTAATCAGGATGCCGGTTTCCTGGCTGCTGTTTTCACGTTGGATAAGTCGTTTCCCTACTATGATATAAAGGGGATTGCCTGTACGGATGTGCATGAGTTGGCCATAACGCTTTGGGAGCATAAGAAAGAGTATGGGTTGTTACTTCAAGACCCTTGCGACCCGCTGTTTATCTATTTAGAGAGTGTGACGGATAAAAATATAAATCGTATCCGTTCCTATTTTAAGGCTGGCGACCCCGAGATTGCTATTTGGAAACTTATTTATGAGATTGATGGAGATGTTCCTTTCTTGGCAGATAAACCTTCATCGACAATTAGCGAAATCGTAAAGGCTTTTGCTTCGGAGAATTGTTCGGAAGATGAGTGGAAATCTATTGTCGACGGCCGGTTACTTTCTTGGATGTTTAATAAAGGTGATGCCGCCTTATGTGAAGAGATTCGAATCCTGACAGAAAACAAATTGTATTCTAAAGTTTTAGCGTACAATGTTTTGTATCATCTAGACCGTTCTATCGGATATGATTTAAAGTTTGCCACCAGTAAAGAGTTGATTGCAGAAATCATGAATAGAGATTTGCAGGCGGCCCAATCTTTGAATGAAGAAGATTTCAAGAAGTTTATGTCCGACTATATCGATGATAAAGGACGGTTATTTCAGTATGCCAAATTGCATGGATGGAATGATGTCTTGCATTTTAAGGAGTATTGTTTCGATTTGAAATCGAAAGAAAACAGAGAACGCTGCGGTGTGTATGATTGGCATACGGCAGCTTACAAATTTTGTGCGGGATTGGGTTTTGTACCGGGGTATCATGTGCGGGATTTGGATGAAGTCATTTATTCGTTGGAGGCTTTGGATGCCCTCAATGCGCGTAGCATAAAAACGGAATTGCGTGAAGGGAGTTTGAAGCAATGGCTTACTCTCTTTTTCCATGAGGACCCTTTCGAACATTTTAAAGAAGAATACAGTTACGAAAAGACGTTGGAAAGTTACTTGCTTAAGTTAGGCAAATATGACTCGTCGGATGTACACTATCGTCGTTTCCTAATGGCGAAAGAGCAGGTGAAAGAGAAGCTTGCGGAATCTGAACGTTATTTCAAAGATGCCCATCACCGTGAGGATATCTGGCGTACAGGTTACATGGTGTTTACGGTTATTTTGTTTGTATCTCTATTATTTTTCGGCATATCCAATAAAGCTTTATTCGTAAACTCTGCAGCGTATGCCGTCGGAGTTCCTGTGGGGCTGGCTACCATGGTTATGGCCGGTGTATGGGGATACTTTACAGGTAATGGAGTTACCTTTATTTTGTTGTCGGGTGCGGTAGGTGCCGCAACGGCAGCCATTCCGGTTACATGTATTAAGTGGGTGGGACATCATTATCCCGGAGCGCTATTGATAACTTGCATGCTGTTTGTGCTGATTTATTTTCTGATAGGATATCTATTGGGAATGAAGAAGTCGAGGGCCACCATTAAAGATTTAAAAGGATTATTTAAAGAAGATATCAATACCTCTTTGTTAGAACCGCTGAATTATACCTTTAAAACGAAGGCGGAAAAATTCAAGGCTAGTAACTTTGGTGTTTTGGATGATGCCATTAATGTGGTGAAGGCTACTAATAGTGAGGTGATTATTCATTATATGTTATGGACGTTCTTTATGGCGTTACTTGTTTTTGAATTTGTATGTTTCCATCCGAAACTGATGGATTTGAAAGTGCCCAATGTAACTACATGGAAGATTAATTGGGGCGATGATGTGGAACAATGGAAGGAGGTAGAATGATTTGTCTTCAATGTCATAAGGAAAACCGTTCCATTGCTAAGTATTGTAAATGGTGCGGAGAGCCTATCATTCAAGTGATAGACCCACTAGAGCGTGTAGTCGGATTAGAGGATGTAAAAAAGCAATTGAAACAGATTGTTGATACGTTTACTTTATTGCGTTCTAGGGAAGAAACAAAGAATATTCGTTTAAGTGTAAATACTATCATTATAGGTGATACGGGTACGGGTAAAACCTTGCTGGCGGATGTACTGAAAGAGTATTTCTATTTGCATAAGATTATTGAGAAGCCTTTATTGAAGGTGGTGGATGCCGTGGACTACGAGCGTTTCGTGGAAAATTGGGAAAGCAACATCAAAAAGGTAAAGGGAGGAATTCTGTTTTTTGATAATGTGCAGAAGTTATTGCCGGACAGTTATTCGAAAAATGTCAATCCGTTGGACAAACTCTTTATAGAGATGGGGCAATGGAATGATGACCCGATTGTAGTGTTGGCTGGTTTACCCGGAGGTTTGGAAGAGTTTTTAGAGAATAATCCGGCCGTGCGCAACCGTTTTAAATACTTGTTCCGTTTGCAACCCTATGGAGTGGAGGATTTGAATGGAATGTGCATGAACTTTTTAAAAGAAAAGTATGGCATAGCCGAATTTACTCCGGAGGCGTCGAAAAAGTTGATTCGTCAGTTAAAATATGAGGTAAAGACCAAAGATGAATCGTTTGGTAACGGGCACCTGGCTCGTCAGAAAGCGGAGGATATTTTCACCTCTTATATATCTCGTGTACCCAATGTAAACGGTCAGATACAAGAAGAGGACATTCGCGGATATGTACCTCAGGAACGGAGCCTGAACGATATTTTGGCAGAGTTGGACGAGTTTATCGGAATGGAGGAAGTCAAGCAAACTGTGAAAGAGATTGCTTGGGAAGTACAGAATAATGTGCAACGCGTGGAAAGAGGATTAACGACAAAGGAGAATCTTTCCATTCATATTATATTAACAGGAAATCCAGGAACCGGAAAGACAACTATCGCCCGGAAGTTAGGAGAAATATTCGAGGCAATAGGTTTTCTGGATAGCGGACATGTGGTGGAGGTAGACCGAAGTCAGATGGTAAGCCAATATGTAGGAGAAACCCCGAAACTGGTCGACAAACTATGTGATAAGGCTATGGGTGGTATTCTCTTTATTGACGAGGCCTATACCTTGGCACCGGTTAGTGACGCAGGCACTCGCGATGAACAGGGAGCACAGGCTTTGGAGAAATTGATGAAACGCATGGAAGACGACCGGGGTAAATTTGTAGTCATTGCAGCCGGTTATCGTACGGAAATGGAAAATCTGTTAAGGATTAATCCGGGTATGCGCAGCCGCTTTAACCGTTTCTTAAATATCGATGATTATTCTCCTGAAGAGTTATATCTTATATTGGATGGATTTGCCAAGAAAAAAGGGTACCATTTTAGTGAGGAGGCAGAGAAGACTGCGAAGTTGGTCATTAAGCAAATCTTTGAAGCTCGCGATAAGAACTTTGCCAACGGACGTGAAATGCGCTCCTTATTTGAAAAGATATGCAGAAAACAAGCTGAAAGATTAAGCGGTATACCGGTTAGCGAACAAACCAATGAAATGTTATTGACTTTTGAGGCCGATGATATTCCGTATGAAAAGCCGAAACAGGTCGATTATCGTTCTTGTTTGTCGGCATTAGACGGTTTAGTCGGTTTGAAGGAGGTCAAAGAGGAAATATCAAGTTTAGCTGCTTATTTGAATTTACAAGTTCAGCGAGGAGAATCAGCTATATTTGCCGGAAAACATTATGTGTTTACAGGAAATCCGGGAACGGGTAAGACCACTGTGGCGCGTATCATGGCCGATGTGTTCAAATCTTTGGGAGTGGTGTCGCGCGGGCAGCTGGTTGAAGTCGACAGGAGTAAATTAGTGGCCGGATATGCCGGACAAACTTCTATTAAGACAAACCAGTTAATCGATACGGCATTAGGAGGGGTCTTGTTCATTGATGAAGCCTATACGCTCTGTTCGGGAAGCAATGACTCATTTGGCAAGGAAGCCTTGGATACTTTATTGAAACGGTTGGAGGACGACCGGGGTAAGTTTATTTGTATTGTGGCTGGCTATACAAATGAAATGCAGGATTTTATTGATGCAAACCCAGGATTGAAATCCCGTTTTACCGAAACTATTCATTTCGAGGATTACAAGCCGGAAGAATTAACACAGATATTTATGAATCTGGCAGCGGCTAAGAAATTCGTTTTATCGACGGAAACCAAGGAAGAGGTGCTTCATCTCTTTGAATCGATGTATGTTTCCCGTGATAAGAATTTTGGTAATGCGCGTGAAGTTCGTAAACTATTTGACCAAGCCGTTGCAAATCAGAGTAAGCGCCTGATAGAGCAAGTGAATTCTCCATCGTTTACGCAGGAAATGATGTACGAGTTGACGATGGAGGATATTCGAGGAAAGCAGGAATCGAAACCGAAATCGTTGGATGAGGTCATGGCCGAGTTGGATGACTTTGTCGGAATGAAACCGGTAAAAGAGACCATCCGTAGGTTAGCTGTACAATCGGTCTTCATGCAACAGCGAATCAAGCATGGTATCGGTTCCGTAGAAAATATACAAATCAATATTGTACTTACCGGAAATCCGGGGACAGGAAAAACAACAATAGCCCGGAAAATAGCGGATGTGTTCTATGCTGTAGGGCTGTTGCCGAGTAATAAAATTGTAGAGGTCAACCGTAGTCAGATGGTAGGACAATATATGGGAGAAACCCCGAAGATAGTCAACAAATTATGTGACAGAGCTATGGGTGGTATTCTTTTTATCGATGAGGCTTATACATTATTAGGGGTGGATGGCAACGATAAGTACGGTATGGAGGCTATTGAAACACTCATGAAACGGATGGAAGACGACAAGGGTAAGTTCATTGTTATTGTGGCCGGCTATAAAGATGAAATGGATAACTTCTTGCATGCTAATCCGGGATTGGAAAGTCGCTTTACCCATACTATGCACATTGATGATTATACAGAAATGGAATTGATGGAAATATTCCAGGGTATGGCGCGGAAGAAACAATATGTCTTGTCGCCTATGGCTGAAGTCACATTAATGGAGAAAGTAATGGAGATGTACATCAATAAGCGTAGCAGTTTTGGTAATGCACGTGAAATGCGTAAATTGTTCGACCGTACTATCCAGCATTTGTCTCTGCGTGTATCACAAATGCCTCCGGACGAGATTACTCCGGAGTCATTCCAGCTCATATTACCGGAAGATGTAGCTTAAGTATTGAGCCGGAAAAGAGGTCTCACTTGTTTTGCTCGTTAGAGATAAAGGAGCAAAGAAGATAAAGAAGTAAGTAATAAGAAGGAAAAGTAGGAAGCTACCTTCTTTTTCTTCTCATAAAAATAGAGAATGCATTATGATAGTTTGTCCAAAGTGTAAAGCGGAAATAGACATGGATTCTTGGTATTGCGACCAATGTGGATTTGAACTTCGGTTCTGTTCTCAGTGTGGTAAGCCGGGTAAGGGGAATCGTTGTACTTTTTGCGGCGGCATTATGTATGCTCCGGCGGAACGGTCGCAAATGACTTCTCCTGGTGGAGAGTCTTCCACTGTACAAGTACAGACGGTGACAGCCGGAAGCGTGAAAGGATATTCCGTGCCTCAGTTGTTCTTAACAAATACTACTTTAAATGTGCGTATGGAAGGTACAAACGGAGCGGTTATTGGACGTAAAAAAGGCCCTTATCAATTGATGTTGGCTAATTTCTCGTATATATCGGGTTCGCATGCACAGTTAAAATATGAGGCTCAGTCGGGATGGACTATTACAGATTTGAATTCAACAAACGGAACTTTGCTGAACCAGAACAGATTGATGCCGGGAGTTTCGTCTCCTTTGCAAAATGGCGGGAAACTTCAATTAGCCAATATTGAATTGAATATAGAAATAAGGTAATGATTACGTTGGAAGTAAGTGCTTCGAGTTGTCGAGGACTTGTGAGAAAGAATAATGAAGACATGATGTTGGTTTCTTCCCGCATATTGCGTGATAAATCGATAAGGACTAAAATGCGGCTTGGGAAGAGTGATAATTGTATCTTCGCAGTGGCCGATGGTTTGGGAGGCTATAATGGGGGAGAAGTGGCGAGTGAGGTAGTAATTCGAAATCTGGCTTCTTTCTTTCATTCATTACCCGAAGGTATGACTACGGAAGAATTCCGTGCGGTGTTCAATAAATGGATTCGGAGTATGCACGAGCATATTCTTTCTATGGGAAAAGAGGATGCCAAGCTGATTGGAATGGGAACCACATTGGTTGCTTTAGTGATTTATGAAGAGCATATTTATTGGCTGAATTGCGGAGATAGCCGTATGTATCGTCTGCGCTCTAATTATTTAACTCAGCTGACAAAAGACCATTCTTTGGAAAGTATTACCGGGATGAAAAGTCATGCACACATTGTAGTGAATTCCATTGGTGCCGGTGAAGAATCTTATTTTGATTTCTTCGATTGCACTGATTATGTATATGATAACGACTTGTTTATGTTGTGTTCCGATGGGTTAACCGGAATGTTGCCGGATGAGGATATTGAAAATTTATTGGTTCATTCGGCCGATAGCGAACAGTTAGTAGAAGAAGCTTGTCGTGCGGGAGGAACAGATAATATATCTGTTTGTTTGGTACATTTTATATTTAATTGATTAATTTGAAAAGAGATGCCATTAAATTTACCTGATAGATTACCAGCCATAGAGCTGTTGAAACACGAGCATATATTTGTTATAGATAATTCAAGGGCTACCCAACAGGATATCCGTCCGTTAAGAATCGTGATTTTAAATCTGATGCCTTTGAAGATTACAACAGAGACGGATTTAATCCGTTTATTGTCCAATACCCCTTTGCAGCTGGAAATTTCATTTATGAAATTGAAAAGCCATACATCTAAAAATACGCCTATAGAGCATATGAAAGCTTTCTATAAGGACTTTGACTGTATGCGTGACGAACGTTTTGATGGCATGATTATAACAGGAGCTCCTGTTGAGCAGATGGATTTTGAAGAAGTCTCTTATTGGGAAGAAGTTTCCGGTATTTTCGATTGGGCACGTACGCATGTCACTTCTACCTTATATATCTGTTGGGCTGCTCAGGCCGGACTATACCATCATTATGGCATTCCTAAATATCCGTTGGAAAAGAAGATGTTCGGTATTTTTGAACATCATTTGAATAATTCGCTTTTGCCTATATTCCGTGGCTTTGATGATGTTTTTTATGTTCCCCATAGCCGTCATACCGAATTGCGTCGAGAGGATATTTTAAAAGTGAAAGAGCTGGATTTGGTGGCAGAATCGGATGAAGCAGGCGTGTATATGGTGATGGCCCGCGGAGGAAGAGAAATTTTCGTGACTGGACATTCCGAGTATTCTCCCAATACATTGGATGTGGAATATAAGAGAGATTTGGCGAAAGGGCTTTCTATAGAGATGCCGAAGAACTACTATCGGAATAATCATCCGGATAATGCTCCGTTGGTGCGTTGGAGAGGACATGCTAATTTGATGTTCTCCAATTGGCTGAACTATTATGTCTATCAAGAAACGCCGTACGATATTACTCAAATTCGTTAAGGACTATTACTCGTTTCGCTTATAGGAAGGGGAGTAGTTAAAGGAGTTCTCACTCTATTTGTTTGCTAGAGGGAAAGAAGCTAGAGGGGTTATTATTCGCTTTGTTCGTCAGGAAATAATGAGGTTCATTCTCTTTGTTTTCGCGGAGATAAAGGATTTTCGTTTGCTTTGTTCGGTAGAAAGCAGGAACGAATAGTCATAAAATTAGAAAGAAATAAAAATCATGCAGGAGGGGAAAAGAAAGATAGAGTTATTGGCACCGGCAAAGAACTTGGAATGTGGTATTGAAGCCATCAACCATGGAGCTGATGCTGTATATATTGGTGCTCCTCGTTTTGGCGCCCGTGCTGCCGCAGGTAATTCGATAGAGGATATCGAGTTATTGGTAGCGCATGCTCGTCTTTATAATGCACGGATTTATGTTACGGTGAATACCATTCTGAAAGAGGAGGAATTGGCCGATACGGAGGCAATGATATGGGATTTGTATAAGGCCGGCGTGGATGCTTTGATTATACAGGATATGGGAATTATGAAGATGAATCTTCCTCCTATAGCCTTGCATGCCAGTACTCAGATGGATAATCGTACCGTTGAGAAAGTCAAGTTTCTGGCGGAGGCCGGTTTTGAGCAAGTCGTGTTGCCAAGAGAATTGACTTTGGAAGAGATTCGTCGGATACATACCGCTTGTCCTGTGCCATTGGAAGTCTTTGTGCATGGAGCTTTATGTGTCAGTTATAGTGGCCAGTGCTATGTATCGCAAGCTTGTTTCGGCAGGAGCGCCAACCGGGGCGAATGTGCGCAGTTCTGTCGTTTGCCTTTTTCTATGGAAGATGCGGACGGGAAGACCATCATCAGCAATAAGCATCTGCTCTCGTTAAAAGATTTGAATCAAAGTGATAAACTGGAGGCTTTGTTGGATGCAGGGGTTACTTCTTTGAAAATAGAAGGGCGGTTGAAGGATGTATCGTATGTAAAGAATGTAACCGCTTATTACCGGAAACAACTGGATGCCATCTTCAAACGCCGGAAAGAGTATGTGAAGTCATCTTCCGGTACGGTAAGTACTGAGTTCCAGCCGCAGCTGGATAAGAGTTTCAGCCGCGGATTTACTCATTATTTCTTATCGGGACGTGTTGCGGATATCTTTTCCTTTGATACGCCGAAATCGATGGGAGAGGAGATGGGGACGGTGAAGGAAGTCCGTGGTAATTACCTGACAGTGGCCGGAGTGAAATCATTCCATAATGGAGATGGTGTGTGCTATTTGGATGCTTCAGGAAAATTGCAGGGATTTAGAATCAATAAGGTGGAGAATAATAAACTTTATCTGCAGGAAATGCCCCGTATTGCACCTAGGACTGTTTTATACCGGAACTTTGACCAGGAGTTTGAGAAGAGTATGGCTCGGAAATCAGCTGAACGAAAAATAGCCGTTGCAATCCGTCTTGGAGAAACCTCGTTTGGTTTTACGCTGGCTCTGACGGATGAAGATGGGAATCAAGTAACCCTCTCATATCCGTATAATAAGGAAATTGCCCGTACACCTCAATCGGATAATCTCCGTACACAGCTAGGTAAACTCGGCAATACGCCATTTATGCTCTCTGAGGTAAAGATTGAATGGGCGGAGAATTGGTTCTTGCCTTCTTCCGTGATAGGCGAGTGGCGTCGTCAGGCTGTGGAGCGACTGTTGCAAGTGCGTAAAATAACCTATCGTCGTTCCATGCATCCGGTAAAACAGAGTTCTCATCCCTATCCGCTTTACGAACTGACTTATTTGGGAAACGTTATGAACTCGAAGGCTGAGGCTTTTTATCGTGAGCATGGGGTAGAGCATATTGAACCTGCGTATGAAAAGAAGCCTGTAAGCGATGCGGTGCTCATGTTTTGTAAGCATTGTCTGCGCTATAGTATGGGTTGGTGCCCTACCTATCATAAAGAGCGTGCTCCATTCAGAGAACCTTTCTTTTTGGTTTCGACCGATGGAAAACGTTTTCGCCTGGAGTTTGATTGCAAACATTGTCAAATGAAAGTCTTATTAAATTGAGAGTTGAGAGTGGAGAGTTTCCGTCCGAATGGCAACTCTCCACTCTCCACTTAATAATAATTATTATGGGTAAGTGGACAAAATGTAAAGATTGGCTATTGCTGTGTGTTACCTTTTTATTGGTAGCATGTAGTTATCCTGTGCCGGATTATTCGGATTGGGATATGACGCAAGAGATGCGTGATTCTTTGCAATTTCTGTCGGAACATCATTACTCTACAAATTATAACTTCCAGGTAACCGGTGATTCTTTGAAGTTAAGCCGTGAGGATTTGGAAAATGACTCGTTGTTTGTATATAAAGGGGATGAATTGGTCGTGGCCGATTATATGATTCTTCCTAACGATACACTCCATTCGGTTTGGATAAAAGTAGCGCGCGACCAGGAAACGATGGGATGGATACCTGAGCAGGTATTGCTTGAAAAGATTGTGCCAATAGACCCTATTTCCAAATTTATTCATCTGTTTAGCAATATACATGTCATTGTCTTTTTGGTGATTCTCGGATTATTTATTTTGCATTTTCTTTATCGCCGAATGGAACGGCAACATTTTCGTCTGACCTATTATAAAGATATAAAGAGTATTTATCCGGTGTTGTTATGCATGTTGGTAGCGTGTGCCGCTACACTTTATGCAAGCATACAGCTGTTTGTGCCTGAAACATGGCAGCACTATTATTATAATCCGACGTTGAATCCTTTTGAATTGCCTTGTATACTGGCTTGTTTTATTGCAAGTATTTGGGCCATTATCATTGTGGCGTTGGCAGTACTCGATGATTTATTTCATCAAACCAATTTTTCTACGGCATTCTTTTATCTGTTAGGGTTAGGAACTATTTGTTTGTTTTGTTACTTATTCTTTACTGTCACGACATTGTACTATGTAGGTTATCCCTGCTTGCTTCTCTTTCTAGTTTATTCTTTCCGGTATTTGTGTATCATGAATCGCAGGTATTTCTGTGGCAATTGTGGAAAAGAAATAGAACACAAAGGAACATGTCCTCATTGCGGGGCACTCAATAAATAATTCGGTTAAGTACTATTGTAACGAGGATATTTGTGGGGCGTGGGTATCAGATAATGTAAGATTATTCTTTGCAATAAGCTGTATAAAAAGAAGCTTCGGCAAGTCAATCCGGCTAATATCGAATAAATGGCTGTATTCGCTAGTTTAAAAGAATGAACTTGGATGTTAGTCAAAATAAATAGCAGCTCTGTTTGTAAAAGCTGCTAAATTGATAACAGGAGAGTCCTAATTGACTTGTTTCTGAATTTCCTTCAGATGTTCTATAATTGATTCGGGCACTTTACAAATCGTACCGTGCTTATGATGTTCCGGAATATGTATGCTATCCGTCATATTGGTAAAATGAACGAAATCCCTGGTTTTAGTTGCACCGTAAATTTTTTGCCTATATAAATCATAATATATCATATAGTCGTTTCCCACCTTTGTTACGCACGGACCTTCCGACCACTCTTCGGTAAAGGAGTCAGAGGCGGGAATGAAAGGGCCTTCTGCGTTTTTAGAGAATGTAATTTTCAGATTACTGTGGTTAGGCTTGCGATTGTCTTTTATTACCATTACATAATTGTCCGGAGCACGTTTTAACAAATAACCGTCGATACAACTGAATCCTGGGTCATATAGTAACTTCGCTTCTGAGAATGTGTTGAAATTCTTGGTGGTAACATAGTATAGACGGTAGTAATCTTTGTTTTCTTCGGAAAAGCCGATACTTGTGCTGTCTGGTACCAATGACGACCAGATAATCATATATTGTTTCTTTACGTCATCATAGAAAAGCTCCGGTGCCCATACATTATATGTTTCCGGAATATGGTCCATTACAGGAATTCTTTTTTCTTCCGACCAATTGATTAAATCTTTGGAACTGGCATATCCAAAGCCTCGGTCTTTTTTCCATGCAATGGTCCAAACCAAGTGGAATGTACCGTCTTTATCTCGCCAGATAGAAGGGTCGCGCATAATATTTGCACCCAGTTCCGGTTTGAGCCAAGTGCCTGCAATGCTATCCCAATGGATTCCGTCTTCACTGTAGAGATAACGCAGACCGGCGTTGGCCGGCTCATGAAAAGAGGTAAAAAGATAGTATTCTTTCTCGGAAGTTGAGCACGAACATAGTAAAAAAAGAAAGTGTAAAGATAGTAAATGAATAAGATGTTTCATTCTTGTAATAGTACTTAATAATGAGTCTTCAATTTGTTTAGTGGAACAAAACAACGAAAAACTTCGGTCTGCTCCTAATAAATCAGGTAGATTTTCCTCTCTGGTCTCTTTTTTAAACAGAAAGTGAACTTTCATTGCTGATTTGTCCACATAAAGACTCTTTTTAGGAGAGTGTGTTCTTTTGTTTTTTATCTTCTGAATTTGCTATCCAGACCTCATCATTCTAGTTCAGACTCTATTTTTTCTAGTTATTTATCACTGTTATTATTATCCTGGCGTATCTTTTATATTGAAGCTTCGTTCGAGGGAAGTCGCTGCTTTCTATCTTTAGTTTCTACTATGTATAAAAGAGTATGGGTCATTTCGTAGGATGATGAGATAATGAGTGCTGAAATGAGGCTATATGGTGGAATACCCTATTTTTTTTAAATAGATAAATAGATTGACATTAAATAGTAGGGAAGCTCCTCCCTCTTAATCTGAAACTTGATGGCTTTTATGAGCCATAAAAAGAGCCCTGTTAAACTCTGATTGTTGGAAACGGACACAAAGATAGCCGCCCAAAAAGCTGGACGGCTATCGTTTTATAATTTACCCGCTATCGTGGACGGTTGTACCAAAAAATAGAGTTTGATAGGGCTCTTTTTTACTTGTTAGCTACCACTACTAATTGTGGGGGAGTATTAGAATAAACTCCATGAAACGGTTAATCCTGCCATTACGATGGAAACCATACTCATTAGTTTGATAAGAATATTCAAGCTCGGGCCCGACGTGTCTTTGAATGGGTCTCCTACCGTATCGCCTACTACAGCTGCGCGGTGTACCTCACTGCCTTTTCCGCCGAAGTTACCTTCTTCTACATACTTTTTGGCATTGTCCCATGCGCCACCGGCATTAGCCATGAAGATAGCCAATACGAAACCGCTGCTCAGTCCGCCTACTAATAATCCCAATACTCCCGGTACACCGAAAATGAGTCCGGTAATAATTGGAGCTACAATGGCTAATAAAGAAGGGATAACCATTTCGCGTTGCGCTCCTTTTGTGGATATTTCCACGCAACGTTCATAATCCGGTTCAGCCTCTCCTGTAAGAACTCCTTTGATTTCTTTAAACTGGCGTCGTACTTCGGCCACCATGTGTGAAGCGGCGCGTCCTACCGCATTCATTGTTAATCCGCAGAAGAGGAAAGCCATCATACTGCCCAGGAACATTCCTCCCAGCACTTTGGGGTTCATCAGATTTACTTCATAGAAGTTCATAAAGTCTATAAATGTAGCATCCATTAAGGTTTTCTCTATTCCACCGGGCAGAGTCAGTGTCGTTTCGCCAATGCGTTCGAGTCCGATGCGGATTTCTTCTATGTAAGAGGCCAGCAAGGCCAGTCCTGTTAAAGCGGCCGAACCGATGGCAAACCCTTTTCCTGTAGCGGCGGTTGTATTGCCTAATGAATCGAGTGCGTCGGTACGTTGACGAACTTCTTTTCCTAATCCTGACATCTCAGCGTTTCCTCCGGCATTGTCGGCAATCGGTCCATATGCATCGGTAGCCAGAGTGATACCCAATGTGGATAGCATGCCCACTGCAGCAATACCTATTCCGTAAAGTCCCATACTGATATTGGTTAAATCGAAGTTAGCGGCAAACAGATACGAAAGAATAAGTCCGATAACTACTACTATAACCGGAATAGCAGTGGAAAGCATACCTAATCCGATACCGGAAATAATAACGGTAGCCGGTCCGGTGGTGCCGCTTTCGCTCAACTTCTGAGTAGGTCGGTAGGATTGTGAGGTATAGTACTCGGTAGAACGTCCGATAATGACTCCCACCAGCAGACCCACTACAACGGAGCATCCTATTAATGCCCAATTATCCAGTTTGAGTGTCCATAGAATAATGAAGGTGGCTATCACGATGAGAGCCGAACTTAAATTCGTTCCCACTGAAAGTGAATTCAGTAACTGTTTGATTCCTGCGTTCTCTTTGGTACGGACGGAGAATATGCCGATAATGGAAAGAATAATTCCTACGGCGGCTATTAACATGGGGGCAATTACTGCCTTAAACTGCATGGCTGTATCGTTTGTGTGGATATAAGCTGCTGCTCCCAATGCTGCGGTAGCAAGGATGGCTCCGCAATACGATTCATATAAATCGGCACCCATTCCGGCCACATCGCCTACATTATCGCCCACGTTATCGGCAATGGTTGCCGGGTTGCGCGGGTCGTCTTCCGGAATACCTGCTTCTACTTTTCCAACCAAGTCGGCACCCACATCGGCAGCTTTGGTATAGATACCTCCACCTACGCGGGCAAACAGCGCCTGTGTGCTGGCACCCATTCCAAATGTTAGCATGGTAGTGGTAATGATACACAGTTTGCTGGCCGGGTTTATCAAATCGTCGGGGATGCATGCGTTCAGCAGCAGATACCAGAAGGAGATATCAAGCAATCCCAGTCCCACTACCACTAATCCCATTACGGCACCACTTCGGAAAGCTACCCGCAGTCCGCTGTTAAGCGAGGTGCGTGCGGCATTGGCTGTACGGGCTGATGCGTAGGTGGCTGTTTTCATACCTAAGAATCCGGATAATCCGGAGAAAAAACCACCTGTAAGGAAAGCAATAGGCACCCAGGCATTTTGCACCTGAAACCCATAGGCCATGATGGAGAATAGAATGACTAACCCTAAAAATACCCACCCTACAATTTTGTATTGTTGTTTTAGGTAGGACATGGCTCCGCGTCGTACTGCTACGGCGATTTTAATCATTTGCGGAGTTCCTTCGCTCACTTTCATCATTTGCTTGTAAAAGTAGAATGCAAAGCAGAGCGCTAAAATAGACGAGGCTGGAACCAGCCAGAAAAGTAGATGCTCCATAGTATAATTGTTTTAAAGTAACGCTTCAAATGTACAAAAAATATGGAGTCTGCCAAGTTTTATGCTAATTAATTGAAAGGATGGTTCAAACTTTTCGTATAGGATTTGTTGATAGCTCATTATTCAAACGAAAAAGGAGGCAATTAATCGTGATTTCAATACTTCTGCAATACGATGTTATTTTCTACTCTATTCTATTCTTTATCGGTAGTGATAGTATTGTTCGACAGAATCCAGTAAAATCCGACAGAAGAAGCGCGGAATTCGACAAAAAGCGACAGAAGCAGACAAAAGAAACGTAGAATCCGACAAAAAGCGACAATAAACAATTGTACGCAACAAAACACAACAATGCGCAATAGTTTTCAGAGCTCCTGACTTTGTCAGCGCCCTCCCTCCCGAATGTTTTTTAATATTTTAAAAGAATTATCAAACTGGAAAAAAGATACTTCCATCTCTGAATTCGTTCCCCTTATGTTTACCCACAGTTTACGGTAACAATGTTTGCGGACAGGCGATTGCCCGCACTATTTGTCGGAGAATTTTGCTTCCATACGTGTGACTGCTCTTTTTTTGACTTTTTTGCGCTCTGAAATACAAGTAGCAAAAACCATACCACGATGTTAGTAAAAAAGCAAACATTTATATTCTTATTAAAATGCTGTTTTCTCATTTCTTGAAGAAAAAAGATACTCTGTAGCGCCTTATTTCTTGAAGCGAAAGGAAAATAGTATTTAAATTTCTATATATTAAATTGTTATAGATACTTTTATAGTTATACGAAAAGTGTTTCATAGTTAGAAACATTTTGTTTCATGCTTTGAAATACTTTGTTTCGCACTATTGAAACACTTTGTTTCTAACTATGAAACACTTTTTGTAAACGAAGAAAATAATTTATAGAATACGATAAATCTGAAGACAAAAAAGAGCTTTTCGGAGAACCTGTAGAAATGGCAGACACCTGACATCTGTCACATCATGAGAAGATAACAATGCAATGTAAGAGTTTGAATACTAAATAAATAGTATGCTTGTGACAGATGTGACAGATGTCAGTACCGTTTTTTTTGTTTTTTTGAAATTCATGGAATTCAGTCTGTTTTCTTCCTTGATAACCCAAGGACTCTCCTATACTTGGCGATTCGCTTCTTTGCATCAAGTCTTGTCTTTTCGCTTGCGTCACCCTAAAGTATCCTCTTTTACTCACAACCTGCTGATAATCAATAGAGCTATTTGTATGGCCGGACTAAGTGATGAAGTCAGGGAATACAACAAAACGAAACAATGTACAACCGTTTTAATGCTTTTGCAATGCGGTGCTATTTTTAACTATATTCTATTTCTCTGATTTTTATCTGACTCTATTTTGTATTGATAGGAATCAGTTTTACACTGCTGTTCAGTCCGGAAGGCATGGGAGCCCAATGACCATAGGTCGTTTTCTTATATTTTAGGTCTACCATATTGATTTCGTTGAAAATGCGCCAGATGATTCCGTTTCGGTCGTAAGAGGCGATACGGTTGGCAGGCAGGTTGGTGACCTCTATTTCTATCCGGTTGAGTCCGGAAGTTAACAGGTTTCCTACTTTTATGCGGAACGGCACAGCCCAGACTATACCCGCTTCTTTTCCGTTTATGCGTACCCGTGCGCTTTCTCTGACATCTCCCAAATCAAGTATCCAGTCATCGGCCTGCATCTCCGGCAGAGTGAAATCAAGTGTGTATACACCGGTACCCATATTCTCTTTTGCGGCAGTCAACGGGAGGTTAGTCCACGATTGTGTTGTGTCGATAGTATATGTTCCTGCGATGGCAGGTTCACTATGCAGAAAGTGAAATTTCCATCCATGGTCCAGACAAAGGCTGATGGGTTGCTCCTCTATATAAGTCCATAGACGTTGCATTTTCCGGGGTGTTGAGTAGGTTTGAAGGATAATGGATTCTCCGGATTTCAGTTGCAAGTAGACTTGCGCTTTCCCTTCATGCTGACGCAGACGCGCTTCGCCGGATTCGCCGGTCATCGGGTTGAACAAGGCCGCGCTTTGTGCCGGAATACCCAAAGTTATCCATCCGTCAATGTCTTTATTTTGTAGAGATGAGATAAAATAATGGTATCCGGTTTCATTCTTCCGGCGTATAGCATGGAGCCCATACCGTGTTTTCATCTCTTCGGGAGGTGTACCGCATAAATCTAATGTACGGGCATAGTCGGTTCCCGTCAGGATTCGTCCCTTACCGAACGGATGAATCGAAGAGTCGGCAAAAGAACGTGTGCCGATGGCTTTCTTTGCGTCTTCCTGAATGGAAGAGTTTACGGTGGAGGAGTGTACAGTAAAAGAAGAAATTTCTGTATGAAAATCCTTACGGCGCTTCTCCAATTGGCTCAATCCGGGGACATCTTCCGGATAATGGTGTAGAAACAGGATGGTGGCGCCTTGCCGGGCTAGTTGTATAAGTTGTTTCAATACCTCTACCGGCATCCGTTTGGCTCCGGGTATAATCAGGGCTTTATAAGAAGTTCCTCCTTGCGTTACCAGTTTTCCATCAACGCATCGGGTGGATTGGATAAAGCGGTCGGAGATGTAATCTACGTCGTAACCACATTCAAGTATCTTATTTACCGTTTCAATGAATTCGGGAGCCAACCGTCCCATGTCGTGAATGCTGAATTCGATAACTCGTGCTCCTTTCTTTCCCTCTTTTTCGTGCCAGATATCGTAAATAGGCAGGTAGACCAAAAAATCATTATCCGGCTTCCCCATTTGCAAGAATGATTGGCAACGGGTAATATATTGGAAGAATGCCGGAGCGTCCCGCCAGATAGAGTTGGTCGGAGACATGTTGACAGATGCGTAGAATTGCCATCCGGGCCAGGAAGCTTCTTTGGGTGAATAGGGCGTTCCATGAAAAAACATGTGGTTGACGCCTGCCGTAAACATGAAGTCCATATCCGGTTTGCACTGCGAGAGCGATGCGCGGAAATGCTCTGTCAACCAAGTAAAAGTTTCGGATGAAGTATAAGGTTTGCCCGTAAGGTGTGCTGCCGAGGAAGCGTATTTCAGCATAGACAGGTCCGAATCATTTCGTCGTGTAAGCGAATCTTGCCTCAGTCCGTTGATATGGAAGGAGGAGAGACCGAACCCTTCGCATTCGGGAATATCCACGATGGAATAGGTATCTATCAAATTAGAGGGGGAACCGTGTGCTTGATTGCGGGTGATGCTTCCGTGGCGATGCGCCCATTGGGTCCATTGCGTGGTGAAATATTCATTTAATAGGTCGGATATTGTTTCCCGATAGTCGGATAACAGTCTGCCCGTAAGGTCTGTACGTTCTTCATTCAAGAATTCAGGAAAATATCGTTCCAGCCGATAGCCTCTTCTTCGGGCAAACTCTTCCAGAAAATCAGGAGTCCAGTCGGCACGATGTACTTCATATGAGTCATTAAAAAAAGTGTGCGGATATGGAGTTCCGCTCTCTCCGAATGCCTTGTCGAATTTTTGAAGATAACGTTGTACAGCCCCTTTCGAGAAGTGGTCTATTACATATCCTTCACCTCCCGGAGCAGCCCGTTCTACCCTCAGTAACCGCTTTCCTATATAGAGGGCAATCAGTTTCCACTCGCCCTTCGGAGCCTCCCAATAGAGTGTTTGCCCTTTCACCTTTTTAGTAAGCTCTATACATCGGTTCTGTTGATAAGCCATCAGGCAGCCTAGCCGGGCAAACGGTCGTTGAATTTCGTCCTGTACCGCTAAATCCAACCGGACAGCCTGCCCTCCTTGTATGATATAGGTTTGAAACAGAGCTTGTGTAGCAGCATCTTCCAATGTTACCTCCGGACCACCGAACGGCCATCCCGTTCCGGTTGTCATGCTTATCTGCAAGTCATTCCGTTTGCCTTCCTCCTGTGTAAACCGTAGCATTTCCATCCATCGGGGCGATAAGTAAGGTATATTGCTGGCTTCATTTCCCTGTACTCCGTAGATGGGCGTAATTTCAAGTTCTCCCAATCCTGCACAGGCATATTCTTTCATATTGGTTGTTAAATTATTTTCATCCACGGCACTTCCCATCCACCACCATCTTGTACCCGGACGAGCTTCGTTTGGGACGGAAGGCCATTCTTGTGCAAACATAGAGAAGACGGGAAATAACAAGCCGAAAAGTAATAGAAAAAATTTCATATCCCCTTGTTTTATACGTATTTAATAGTGTATAAAAAACTCTTATTATTGTGCTGTGTAACATATCTGAAGAGCTTTCTCCCACGAAAATAGCCCATTTACCTATAATAATGAAATATATTTGAGGATTTTTTCTCCATTTCTTTTTTTATTAAAGATATATTCCTACATTTGTCACGTTCAAATAAGATTTGAATAGGTATTAACGTGGGCAATGTATTAGGATTGTATATGGATAAGTATACAGATTAGATGCTGTTCTCCGAAAGCTATTGGGTAATGAATCTATTCGGATGTATACTGGGCGTCAAGAGATTTTTAATACAACAGATTCTATAAATGATTCTCTCATAGTTGAAAATACCTTTATCTTATTTTGAAGATAGTGTGCTTTTTCGGCCTGCTTTTCTTCAGATGAATATGGAAGTTGGTAAACTTCAATAATATGTTTCGTAGCTAATTATGTGTGATTAGCTAAGTTTGTATTAGTATATTAGAGTTAACGAGTGTAGAGGGGCAGCCGGGATGGCTCCCCCTTTACTATTTTTAGGGGATTCGACTATTTATCAATAAGGGAGATTTTCGTCTCTGTGAGTGGAACTATCTGCAAATCTTTCCGTAATTTTAGAAAACATCCTGTTAACTCCAGCATCTTTTGCACTTTCTTTAAAGTTGTTATCAAAAATACATGAGTACTTACATAAGGTGATGAGAGTACTCTCGCAAGGTATCGAGACTACTAGCGTAAGCTATCGGGAGTACTTATGTAAAAATGTAACATAGGTCTTGTGGATTGCCATAGAATGGTTAAAAGAGGATAACAGAAAACGAATAGAGAATACTCAATCATATAACGTGTGACAGACACAAAACCAAAAGAGAGTGCCGAAAACGTTGCAAAGGGTGACGGATGACAGTGCTATAAGGCGAGTGTTTCTAAAAGAAGGAATCTTTTTATTAGCGTGCATAGACGTTTGTAATATAGTTATTTATAACATAAAGAGCGGTAGCGCTCTAACGAAAACACCACCGCTCTTCTGATTGGATATAGTAAATACTACTATTTGGCTGTTTTATTCTTCTTATTTTTAAAGAAGAGATGGGCACTTAAAAATCCCACAAAGAAAATCAGCATTGTACCGAACACGATAGCCAGATATTCGTGAATGATGGGGAGATGCCAGCCGAATACTTCATTGAAGTAGGAGGTAAGGGAAATCCAACAGATAAGGAGTACTCCACATATCACACTGATAATGGCATCAATATTTCGTGCTTTCTTCGATAGATATCCCAACAGGAACAATCCCAGCATACCTCCACTGAAAATAGAGGATAATTTCCACCAAGCATCCAATATGCTTTCTACATTCAATAAGGCTATGGCAATAATAATTCCTAGAACGCCGACTACCAGACTTGATATTTTTAAGACCAATAGTTGTTCTTTATCGGATGTATTTTTACGGAAGCGTTTGTAATAGTCCGTCAGGATAATGGTTGAAGAACTGGTAACGCTGGTTGCTACCGTACTCATACCTGCTGCAAAGATGGAGGCGATAAGCAGACCGGTCATTCCTACCGGTAATTGTTTCACAATAAAGAAGGGAAATACATAATCTGCTTTGATGCCTTCTGCCGGTAATAAATCGGGATATACCTGGTAGTAGGCGTACAAGGCCGTACCAATTAAGAAAAAGATAGCGGATACCGGAATAAACAGGTAACCTCCGAATAGGGCGGAGAATTTAGCTTGCTTTTCGCTTTTGGCTGTATGGTAACGCTGAACATAATTTTGGTCGATTCCATAGTTCTGCAAGTTGATGAATACACCGTAAATCAGGCAAACCCAGAAAGTGGAATGGCTTAAATCACCGCTTAAGTCTCCTAAATAGAATTTATTGTCGGCCATTGCGATGTCAAATGTCTGCATGGGGCCTTCAGGCATGGAGAATAATAGGATAAGCAGACATGCCAACGCTCCTCCAATCAGGATGAAACCTTGGATAGCTTCGGTCCAGATAACAGCTTTGATACCTCCCAGCATAGAATAGATGATGATGGCAACGCTGGTGATGATGATAACCATTTGTATGTTCCATCCCATCAGGATATTCATAGGAAGTGCCAACAAGAAGAGTATGGAACCCATACGCGCAATCTGTGTCAGCAAGTAACAGGCAGACGCGTAGAGTCGTGCCCAGGTACCGAAACGTTGTTCGAGGAAGCTGTATGCCGATACGCTGCCCATGCTTCGGTAAAATGGTACGAAATATTTAGCCGCGAAATAGGAGGCTATCGGGATAGACATACTGAAGACGAAAGCGTTCCAGTCTCCGGCAAAAGCTTTTCCCGGATATCCCAAGTAGCTGATACTGCTTACATAGGTAGCGAAAATAGACATTCCTACTACCCAGCCCGGCAGGCTGCGACCGGCAGAGGTAAAGTCATCGGATGAGGTTTTCTTTTTAAAAAAGGAACAGCCAAAAATGACTATACCCCCTGTAAATACCAGGAAGATAATTAAATCGATTATGTGCATGATATTTGTGCTTTTCTAAAGGTTAATTACTTTTTTCAAGGAGTTATCACTCGCTTCATTCGTTAGGACGTAAAGGAGTTTTTGCTCGCTTTACTTATTAGGAATTAGAGGAGTTATTTCTAGTCAGGAGGTAAAACGTTACTTCTCCCAAAAAGTAGGAGGTAAAGTCTAAACCAATGGCTGTAGGCTTTCGCTCCTTTACATTCTCTAACTCCTTTAATTCCTTCTTTAATTACTTAAATTATAAAATCAGCTTTCCGTTTTGAATGGGAAGTTGTTCCAGTGCCTTACGAACTTTTTCACGCTCGGGTTCGTTGAACTTATGGAAAGGTGAAGCCACACAATCATCATTAATAATACCTAACAACGATAAAGCGCATTTGAGTCCTTTCAAATAACTGGAACCGTGCTGACCAACTGTGTAGATGCTGACGCTAATCTGCATGATATATTGTTGAAGGCGTTTCACTTCTTCCAGATTTCCGGCTTTGGCTGCGTCATACATTTTTACATATAGTTCGGGAAACATGTTGGCTCCTCCGTTTATACCACCGTGTCCGCCAAGCAGAACGCATTCGCCCGTTACTTCTTCCGGCCCTACCAGCATGGCAAAATCAGGACGGTCTTTCATTGTATACATGACAGACTGGAAATAAACAGTGTTAGCCGAGCTATCTTTGAATCCTACAACTTGTGGATTTTGGGCAATACGGTGTATGGTCGCCGGTGCGAAATTTACTTTTGTATGCGACGGCATGTTGTATAAAAATACCGGAAGAGGAAGTTGAGGTACTAACTCTTCGTAGAACTCTGCCAATTCCGGCTGGCCTGTCGCGAAATAATAGGGAGGTGCGGATACCACTCCGGATGCTCCGCATTCGGCTGCAATGTTTGCCAAATTTATACTTTCTACTAAAGAGGTGTCGGTAATGCAAACTAAGACCGGTAAACGTCCGTTATTTATACGGCATGTTTCACGAATCATTTCCTGGCGAACCCGGTAGCTTAAACTTTGCTCTTCGCCGGTAGTGCCCAATATGAACAGACCGTGTACTCCTCCTTGAATCAGGTGCTCAATGAGGCGTTCCAAACTTTCTACGTCGAGCGTATCGTTATCTTTTAGGGGGGTTACCAATGGAGGTATAATTCCGCAGAGCGGATTTTTTAAAGCGTTTTTCATGATTTTGTAATAATATTAGAGTTTATATCTCATTAATCGGCAACAAATCTATAAAATAAAATTGGTAAAGATGCTATCCAAATTGAATAATTTGCATATATTTGAGCCTTTAAAGCTTTAATCTGTTAATTTTAAAATATACTTATGACAACGAAACAAGTTCTAAAATGGGTCCTAGTGTTGGGGATTATTCCATTATCATCTTGTAAAACAACACCTTCGGTAGAAGTTGCTATTCCGGATAGGGAACAGGTAGGTGCTTTAAACATGCCGGATACGATTGCTCCGGTTACTGCCCCTTTCGAAATGCCTGTGTTTACTCGTCCTGTTTTTAATGATTTATCGGTTTCTATCGTTGATTATGGTGCTCAACCCGGGATGATGATAACGTCAATAATTCAGAAAGCAATAGATGAGGTGAGTGCAAAAGGAGGTGGAACGGTTGTGATTCCTGCCGGAGTGTGGAATACCGGACGAATAGAGTTGAAGAGTCATGTGAATTTGAATTTGGCAGAAGGAGCTGAATTGCATTTCAGTGGTGATATAAAAGATTATCAACCAGCTGTGTTTACTCGTAACGAAGGTGTAGAAGTTTATTCATTAGGTGCTTTGATTTATGCAAACGGACAGGAACATATTGCTTTAACTGGAAAAGGAAAGTTAGTAGGACCCGACCGTCAATGTGAAATCCAAAAGCGTCAGATGCGTGGTGGGGTAGTGGAAGAATATATAAAGGTAGAAACCCCGGTAGAAGAACGCTTGTATGACGGCAATAAGGGTACTCCGGTATTTCTGCCTATGTTTGTGTCGCCCATCAATTGTACAAATGTATTGGTAGAGGGCATTACTTTAGAAAATACGCCTTTCTGGAACATTGTTCCGGTATATTGCGATGGAGTGATTATTCGCGGTATTACGGTACATTCGATAGGAATTCCCCGTGGGGATGGTATCGATATTGAATCTTCCAGAAATGTGTTGATTGAATATAGTACGTTGAGTTGTGGAGACGATTGCTTTACAATGAAAGCAGGTCGTTGTGAGGATGGAATGCGGGTGAATAAACCTTCGGAAAATATTGTAGTCCGTTATTGTCTTGCCGAAAAGGGACATGGAGGTATCACTTGCGGTAGTGAAACGGCCGGAATGATTCGTAATTTGTACGTACACGATTGTGTGTTCGACGGAACCGGTACGGGACTTCGTTTTAAAACGCGTCGTAATCGTGGCGGTGGCGGCGAAAATTTGATTTATGAACGTATCCGTATGAGATTGAGCGGACAACCGTTCGTGTGGGATATGTTAGGAAGTAAAACATTTGTCGGCGATTTGGCAATCCGTCATCCGGCTCGTGAGTTAACTCCTTTGACCCCCTCTTATAAGAACATTATTGCACGTGATATTATTGTAGAAGAATGTCCGCAGCTAATCAAAGCGGTGGGCATACCTGAAACGCCGATAGAGAATGTGCTGATTGAAAATGTAACAGCTCATTGTAAAAATCTCATCCGCTTGCAGGATGTGGATGGCTTTACTTTAAGAAATATGACGATTTATAGCCGGGATTCATTGATTACCATTGATGATAGCCGGAATGTACTTTTTGACAGAGTTAAATTTGAAGTCCCGGGTGGTAAAGTAGAAACGGATATAAAAGGAGACCTGTCGGTGAAACCGGAATTTACGGATTGCACTTATGGGGAGCTGAAAGCTGCTGATAAGGGCGTAGAAAAATAAAATAGAAAAAATGGGAAAACCAATATGTATAGCTGGTCCCTGTGTCATGGAATCTTATTCTTTAATGGAGGAAGTGGCACAGGAGTTGGTACGCTTGAAAGAGTTGTATCCTGTCGATATCTTTTTTAAGTCTTCATTTGATAAGGCTAATCGGACATCTATTTATTCTTTTAGAGGTCCGGGGTTGGAAAAAGGTTTGACTTGGTTAAGTGACATCAAAGCTAAATATGGTTTACCTGTATTGACAGATATTCACGAATCGTATCAGGCCGCATTGGTAGGGGAGGTGGCTGATGTGATACAAATACCGGCCTTTTTGTGTCGCCAGACAGATTTATTAGTGGCAGCTGCCCATACCGGTAAAATTGTGAATATAAAGAAAGCCCAGTTCTTATCCGGATTGGATATGCAATATCCTGTAGAGAAAGTAAAAGAGGCCGGAGGACAAGACATTTGGCTGACAGAACGTGGCAATATGTACGGCTATAATAATTTGGTGGTGGACTTTCGGAACATTGCCGATATGAAGCGTTTTACTCCGACTGTTATTATGGACTGTACACATTCGGTACAACGTCCCGGTGCTGCCGGAGGGAAAACAGGAGGAAATAGGGAATTTGTTCCCTCTATGGCTTTGGCAGCCAAAGCATTTGGAGCTACGGGCTATTTTTTTGAAGTACACCCTTATCCGGACAATGCGCTGAGTGACGGACCGAACATGTTGTATTTAAATAAATTGGAATCTGTTATAAAAACAATCGTATGAGTCAGATAAAAGATTGGGCTATTAAATGTATTCGGGATGAATCCGAAGCCCTGCTCGATTTGATTCCTCAATTGACGGATGATTTTGATAGGTCGGTAGAGTTGATTTATCAATGTAAAGGAAGACTGATTGTTACGGGGGTAGGAAAATCGGGACATATTGGAGCCAAGATTGCCGCTACTTTAGCCAGTACAGGCACTCCTTCTTTTTTTGTGAATCCGTTGGATGTTTTTCATGGGGACTTGGGGATGATAACCTCTCAAGATATCGTATTGGCCATCTCCCATTCCGGACAGACTGATGAGTTGCTTCGTTTTATGCCTTATTTGATAGAGCGGAAAATTGCCATTATAGGAATGACCGGAAACCCGAAATCTTTGATTGCGCAATATTCGACATATCATTTGAATGTGGCTGTGAAACGGGAGGCATGTCCTTTAAATTTGGCACCTACCTCCTCAACAACTGCCTCTTTGGCAATGGGTGACGCTTTGGCATGTGCTTTAATGGAAGTTCGCCGTTTTGAGGCGAAAGATTTTGCCCGTTTTCATCCGGGAGGTAGTTTGGGCCGTCGTTTGTTGACAAGAGTAAAGGATGTGATGCACAAAGATAATTTGCCGATTGTGCCGCCTGACATGAATCTGGGAGAAGCCATCATTCATATCAGTGATGGTAAATTAGGATTAGCCGTAGCCATGCAAGGTTCTAAAATATTAGGCATAGTGACCGACGGCGATGTGCGTAGAGCGATGCAGCGTTCCCGTTCTAAGTTTTTTGAACTTTCGGTTGAGGACATTATGACACGTACGCCGAAGAAGGTGCACTGCGATACCAAAATATCGGAAGTGGAGAAAATGATGAATCAATATAAGATTCATTCTTTGTTGGTTTTGAATGATAAAGAAGAGCTTGTAGGCATTATAGATTACTTTAATTGTATGATTTAGATAGGAGAGAAGAGTATATTTTGATTAATTAATGAATATTATTACAACAATATGAGCGTTGAATGATTATAAATAGTAATTTTGCGCACTATTTTCCAAACTTTAGAAGATGAGACAACTAAAGATTAACAAAAGTATTACGAACCGTGAAACAGCCTCTCTCGAAGCTTATTTAAGAGAAATAGGTCGTGAGGAGCTGATTTCTGTGGATGAAGAGGTAGAACTGGCACAGCGTATTCGCAAGGGTGATGAAGCCGCTTTAAACAAATTGGTAAGAGCGAATTTACGTTTCGTTGTATCTGTGGCAAAACAGTACCAGAATCAAGGCCTTAGTTTGGCCGATTTAATTGATGAAGGTAATATCGGCTTGGTAAAAGCAGCCCAGAAGTTCGATGAAACCCGTGGATTTAAATTTATCAGTTATGCTGTATGGTGGATTCGTCAATCCATCCTTCAAGCGTTAGCCGAACAATCTCGTATCGTTCGTTTACCATTGAATCAAGTAGGTTCCATCAATCGTATCAACAAAGCGTTGGCTAAGTTCGAACAAGAAAACGAACGTCGTGCTTCCGCCGGTGAAATCGCAGAAGAATTAGGCATAGAGGAAGATAAAATCTCTGATGCTTTGCGTGTTTCCGGTCGTCACGTATCCGTAGATGCTTCCTTTGTTGAAGGAGAAGATAACTGCTTGCTTGATGTGTTGGTGAATGATGATTCTCCCATGGCAGATCATTCGTTGGTAAGTGAATCTTTATCAGAAGAAATTGACAGAACGCTGTCCACCCTTACTCCGCGTGAGAAGGAAATTATACAAACGTTCTTCGGTATTGATCACCGCGAAATGAGCTTGGAAGAAATTGGAGATAAATTCGGTCTGACACGTGAACGTGTACGTCAGATTAAAGAAAAAGCTATCCGTAAATTGAGGTCAAGTCCACAAAGCAAATTGCTTAAATCATATTTAGGATAAAAGTTGGAGAAATAAAGTGAATGAGGGTGTCAGACCAAAAGGTAGACGCCCTCTTTTTGGTTTTCTAAAGTAGGCTTTTGTTTCTAAGATATTTTCTATTTATCTTCTAAGAGCCCACTTCTTTATCATTTCCTTCAAAAGCTCTCTGGATATGGGTTTAGACATATAGTCGTTGCATCCGGCTTGAATCGCTTTTTGTCTGTCTTGGTCGAAAGCAAAAGCCGTTACGGCGATGATAGGAATTTCGGTGTCGAACTCTCTTATTTTCCTGGTTGCCGTGAAGCCATCCATATCCGGCATTTTCATGTCCATAAGAATGATGTCCGGATGATAGGCCTTGTGCATCTCAATTGCTTCTACTCCATTGCAGGCACGTTTTACATCATACTCTTTTTTCAGTAGAGTGTAGACAAGTAAATAATTACTGTCGGTATCTTCTGCTACTAAAACTTTTATCGGCGCATCTTTTTCTGTTTCCATTCTCTTTTATTTTATTATATATTCTTTTTGTTACGTATGGGGATTTGTAGGAGTTCATTAATCTCCAAAGAGGCATTCTCTCCTTTTTCAGATATTATAGCGCAGGTTGGATAGGTCACGTTCCTTTCTTTACAACCTGTTTGTGCTAAGGATGTATCAGTGCTCCATTTATGTTTGCTATGCGGATTATCAAACATATTCATTCGTTTTTTGTCACGATAACACAAATCTATTTTTGAATGTGAACTATCGTTTCTGCAAAATTATAATTAAACTGGTAAGAAAACAACGAAATCTACATATTAATTGCATAAAGAGGGTTTTATTTTCTCAGTTTTCATTCTTTATGGAGTGGGTAGGGAGGAAATAAAGTAGTACTTTTGTATCCTCAAAGTAAAAATGTGGATGGAAGGTACTAGGGATTTAACATACGGACCCATATTGCGGCAGCTGTTTAAGCTGGCTGCTCCCATTATGGCCACCTCTTTTATTCAGATGGCTTATAGCCTGACGGATATGGCCTGGGTGGGGCGTATTGGTAGTGAAGCGGTGGCGGCTATTGGGGCTGTAGGGATTTTGACTTGGATGTCCGGCTCTATTTCATTATTGAATAAGGTAGGGTCGGAAGTGAGTATAGGGCAGGCTATCGGACAGAAGGATGCTGATTTGGCCGTAACGTTTGCTTCACATAATATTACCATGTCTTCCATTCTATCGTTAATTTGGTCGGCTTCTCTGTTTTTATTTGCTCCTCTTATTATGCAAACGTTTGGTTTACAACCAAACATCACGGAACAAGCTGTTCATTATTTGCGTATCGTAGCATTTGGTTTACCCTTCTTTATTGTATCCACTACTTTTACCGGAGTATTTAATGCGGCAGGCAGAAGTCAAGTGCCGTTTGCCATCAGTGCGGTGGGGTTGGTATTGAATATGGTGCTTGACCCTTTGTTTATTTTTGTGTTAGGATGGGGCACTAATGGGGCTGCTTTGGCTACTGTGTTCTCTCAGGTTATTGTATTTACTTTGTTCGTCTATCAGCTGAAGATACGGAAAACTCTTCTTTCGGGATTTAGATTCTTTGTGGCGTTGAAACGTAAATATGTGTTGCGTATTGTACAATTGGGCTTACCTGTTGCAACGCTGAATATTCTGTTTGCTTTCATCAATATGTATATATGTAAGTTGTCGGCAGCGGAAGGAGGGCATATCGGTTTGATGACTTTTACGGCCGGCGGACAGATAGAGGCGATTACCTGGAACACGGCGCAGGGATTCTCTACGGCTCTAAGCGCATTCGTGGCACAAAACTATGCCGCGGGACAGGCGTTGCGTGTGTTGAGGGCTTATCGTACCACTCTCTGGCTGACCGGTGTGTTGGGATTGTCGTGCACCTTACTTTTTATTGTTTTTGGAAAAGAGATATTTTCTTTGTTTGTTCCCGAACAGGCCGCTTATACTTCGGGTGGTGTTTTTATGCGTATTGATGGATATTCGCAACTTTTTATGATGTTGGAAATCACTATGCAAGGAATGTTTTACGGAACCGGACGGACACTTCCTCCGGCCGCTATCAGTATCGGAGGCAATTTGCTCCGCATACCCATTGCCCTTTATTTGATAAGTTTAGGACTGGGAGTCTCTGGTATTTGGTGGGCTGTAAGTCTCTCCAGTATTTTAAAAGGAGTTAGTGCATTTATTTGGTTCTTTATATTAAAGAGAAAAATACTTTCTCCGGTCTGAGGCCTTACTCATATCCAATGGGATTGGATAAAATAGGGATTTGAGATTCGTTTAAATGCAGCGCTGTAGCGATGCGGTCGATATCTAAATCTGCACGCGGGGTGGTTGCTAATCCTACGGATGAGCAAAATAATCCGATATTAGCCGATATGTAACAAGCGTTCATGGTAGCCATTTTCAAACGTTCGTCCTGCTCTATGGCGTAGGGGAAGCGATTGATATTACTTACTAAGACAATACTTATCGGAGCGCTCCAGGCATACATCTGATTGGCTGCAATATCTTGTCGTACATCTTTTTTCTCGATAAGCTTGAGTTCAAAATCTTGTGGATAATAGATGAAAACACCTTCTTTCATACACACATACAGGTCGATATCTTGTGCGTTGTATGCCGAGGGGGCTGTTCTTTTTCCGAAAGCGGAACGGTTTACTCCGAACCCCGCCCATAACACGTTGGATAGCATTTCGAGACTGACTTTTTTATCCTCATCGAATGATTTGGTGGATTTTCTATGATATAAAGTTCGCATTACATTGAACCCTAAGGTGGTGTCGGGACGTTGAAGGGCAATAATTCCGTTTTGTTCCAGAATGGGGGTTTCTGTTAGAGGGAGAATGCGTTCCTGTTTCTCTGTTTTATTACATGAACTCAGTATTATCCCCGTAAAAAGTATGAATAAAATTAGTAGCTTATCAGTTTTCATAGGTCTATTATTTCATTATAATATTAAGATAATGTAAAATTATAGTTATAGAAGTTATAAAGATAATGCTTCATTTGATTTCCGCACTAGATAGAACTGAAATATTAGATTATTTTAAAAGTTGGTCGTAGAAAGTATTTCGTCGATTTGTTGAAAAGAATGAAGGAAAGATGGACTTAAATTTTATATAAGTATGTAAATAAAGATTTTAAGCAAGAAAGGCTTTGCTGCGAAATACTGATAACTTTGTGAAGTTCCTAAAAGGGAGGGTGGTATATCATAGAAGGAGTGGGGGTTACGCTATGTTCTCAAGAAGGCTTTTTCAACTTTATAGAGCTTGGTCTGATGAGCTTGTAAAAAGGTTTTTGTATTCTACAATGGGGAGAAAGGCTTTCTTGTAAGAGGTGTCTTGCATCGCAAAAAAATCTTTGAATCGTTATGAGGATGACTTTACAATATTGAAAAAAATACTTTTACAATCTGCTGGATTTGGCTAAATGCCTCTGTAATGGTGCTTTTATAATATGACCGGTAGATTTCTTAATTTATCCTTTCTTTAAATCCTGAAAGCAGGGACTTAATAAAGGACTTTTCTTTTAAGGAGGGTTCAATCTATCCGATTCTCAAATTTAAGAATCGGATAGATTGAAACTCCTTTACATCAGGATGTTTATACTTTCTTCATTGATTGTTTCCAAAGGGAGGCATATTCCGTAAGGATGCTTCGTATATTCTTCCCGATTTTAACGTAATCTTCATCATTTAAGTTGGCTAAAGATACGCGAACCGACCATTCAGGTCCATCGAAACCACCTCCGTTTAGTACAACTAAAGAGGTTTCGCTTGCCAAACGGAATACTACATCGAGCGGATTATAGGTCTTTTTCAGGTATTCCACAAAGTCCTCGCCATAGAATTTCTTAGCCCATACCAGCATGTCTATTTCCGAATAGTAACCTGCCCGTAACGGGTCTTCCATAAGGGTAAATCCCGTGTTATCCCAAAGGGCTGTCAATCGTTTACGGATGATATCCCACATTTTATGGCGGTAGATATCTTCTTTATCCAACAGGGAATAAAGGGCAAACAGGCTCATCTGTAACTGCTGGGGCAGAGATAACCCTGCCGTATGATTTAGCGCTACTTGGCGGCTATCGGCTACCATTCTATCTATGAATTTTAGTTTCTCCACATCCATCGTCAAGGTACCGTAGCGTTTGGCCAGTTCGCTTTTACGTTTGCGCGGGAGACGGGCTATCAGCTTATCGTAAATATTATCTTCGTGCAAGGCTATGGCCGCCAAACGCCAGCCTGTAGCGCCGAAATATTTGCTGAATGAATAGACACACAAGGTGTTATGAGGCAAATCGGCCAGGAGTGAACGGAAATGAGGGATGAATGTTCCGTACACATCGTCGGTAATAATCATCAGGTTCGGGTTCCACCGTTGTACTACGTCGATAATGCGCTCTACCGTTTCGGGAGCGATGGCATAACTTGGCGGATTGCTTGGGTTGATGACAAACAAGGCTTTGTACTTCGGGTCGCGAAGTTTGTCGATGTCCTCATCTTTATATTGCCAGAGGTGTAAACCGTTTTCCGTCATGCGGTCGGCCGAGATATTGAGTACATCGAAATCGTAACGGGCTAGTTCCGGTATTTCGATATAGGGGGTAAACGCGGGAACCATTAAGGCCACACTGTCTCCGTGATGCAACAAATAGTTTTGCATTAAAGAATCGAATGTGTAGCACATGGCAGCCGTACCGCCTTCTGTAGCAAAGAGGTCGAACTGTCCCTCAGGTGGACGGTTGTCGCACATCTCCCGGTTCAGGTAATCGCGTACAATCATTTCCGTATAAGTTAGAATACGGTCGGGTACCGGATATTGGTCGCCTACCACACATTCCGCCCATTCGTGAATCAGTGCGTCGGGGTCCGCCGCATGCTCCAATAACATGTAGTTGTAAGCATTCTTTAAAAGTGACACTCCCGGTGCGTCAGCATGGCTTTTCAGAAAGAGTTCAAACCTTTGTGCAATGCCCTCTTTCTGTGGAATTCCGGCCACTCCTTCCGGAGTATCCCATGTTCTTTTGCACTCTTCGATACCGAATAGCCCGAAAGTGAAAAACGCTTCCCGTGGAACGGTGGCTACCCAGTTAGGGTTTCCTCTTCCGGCATTCAGCATAATGTGAGCCATTTTTTTCACACTCTCGTCGGCAAGGTCTATCAATCTGTTTTTTAGCTCAAACGGACTGATTTGGGATAATTGTACATCGAAGCCTTTGCCCGCTTCGCTTTTATTGTTCAGATATTTCATATGGATAAGGTTTTTAAATTAATGTTGTAACAAACGGAGGAAAAGAATTGTTTCTAGGTAAGTAGAACGATTACAACTCCCCATATAATAAGTACGGTATTGCCCACGGCGTAGGTTACGGTGTAACCCAACGACGGTGTTTCGCTTCCAACCGCTTCCTGAATAGCTCCTAAAGCGGCGGTGGTGGTGCGGGCACCCGCCGTGCAGCCCAATGACAGCGCCGGATGGAATTTGAAAAGATATCGTGCCATAAGTAAGCCTGCGATGAGGGGCAGGGAAGTGGCCAAGGCACCTACAATGAAGAGGGGTAAGCCAACTTCCTGAAAGCCTTGTACGAAACTTGGACCGGCAGAAATACCGACTACTGCGATAAACATATTCAATCCTACATTATTCAGCAACCAAAGAGCCGGTTCGGGTATTTGTCCGAAGGTAGGACGTTTGGAGCGTAACCAACCAAATAATAATCCGGCAATAAGAGCGCCCCCGCTGGTACTTAAACTGATTGGGATTCCACCGAGATGGATAGCCAAGGCACCAAACAATCCTCCGATTAGAATACCGAATCCGACAAATACCATATCCGTGGCATTGGTGGGGCGGTCGATGTATCCAATTTCTTTGGCGGCTACCTCTACCTCTTTTTTCAATCCTACGAGTTCCAGCACATCTCCGGCATCAATCTTTGTTCCGGCAAAGACGGGTATCTCGATTCCCGACCGTTTGATATGCCGTACACTGACACCATGCAT